>Ga0210040_10000289_pt1 | contig 87363 bp, 63 predicted proteins | sample CryGeyCG12114_NA_FD_185462 | JGI IMG/M metagenome (GOLD analysis project Ga0210040, IMG submission 185462) | Groundwater microbial communities from aquifer - Crystal Geyser CG19_WC_8/21/14_NA (SPAdes) (version 2) | ecosystem: Environmental > Aquatic > Deep subsurface > Groundwater | place: USA... | reverse complement strand
GTATATGTAATAATTATCGTTATAGCACGCTATTTATAATATATATCTATGCTTCGAGTATCGGGTATCGCTTATATTAAGTTCCTCGTTTTATTCGTTAAGTAAGGTATTCCCTTTATTAGTAGAGTCTTCGCTCTTACTAGGTTATTTCTCGGCTATATTTACCTGTTTTCTCGTACTTTAATACTCTCTAGTATAGTGTCCTTTCTTGCTATATTAAAAGCATTCGCCGTTCTTCGTACGTTAAGGTTGGTTTTTAGTAGCGGCCGGCTTGCGGTCGTTATTATATCGAGGTTATCCTCTTATCTTTCCTCCTCTCTTTTGTACTAGGCGGTTGTTTCGTTTCTACTGGTTTAGATAATTCCTAATCGCAATATTTACCTCCTAATCTATCGCGTTCGGGTGTCGCTTGCTTCTAGGTAGTGACTTCTTCTTTATTTTCCTAAAGCGTCATCCCGTGTATTCTCGCGACTAGTTTTTCTCTAATTAGCGTTGCTAGACTCGTTTGTTGAGATTCTCGGTAAACTTGATAAGTTCTTATAAATCCTCTAGATCTTTCTCTTTCTCGGTAATTGCGTCTTTAATAAAGTCCTTAAGTCCGAAATAGTAGTTGGACTAAAGCGTCTTATCGTTACGTTTAAGTTTATTACTAAGCCGCTAGAATTCCGCGGTATAATCGGTAACTGACTCGGTTTATCTAAGCGAACGTAATTCCTTTATAGTCTTTCGGGTCTCGTTCTTATACTTATAAAGCTTCTAAAGTTCGATTACGAACTTATTAATACCTCTATCGAATATCTTATTAGTTCGGGGTTTACGTTCCTTCTTATTCTTCTTAAAGTAGTCCTCTAAGTACGCCTTAAACTATTCGGTAGGTTTATCCCTTAAGAGGGCGCTAGCTTATACGATCTAGTCCTCGTACTTAGTAATACCTTTATACTTAATATATACTTAGATTTATAGTAAGAAGTTCTTAAACTTTAATCGGTCCTCTTAAAAGGGTTCTAGATCCTTAATCTTAAGTTAAGTACTATCGTTAGTAGTACCTAGAAGGGTAAGGTTAGTAACTAAGGAGTTACTAGGCTTACCGCTAGTCTTAGTAGTAGGTATCTTATTTTCGACGTTAAGTAATTAGAACTTATTAATAAGATCTACTATTACTAGAGATAGGGGTCTTAGCGGTAGTATAGCTTTTAGTATACCTATACTTATATGCGATCGAGCTTAGTGAGTATAGTAGTTAAAATATTATAAGGCGTCGTCCTCTACGTAACTAGTAAGAGTACGAGTAGAACCTCTTATTCTACTTAAGTAAGCTAGGCTAGATATTATATAGATAAGTCGCGGTAAGGTCTATTATATATAGGTAGGGTTCTAGTATAACTTAGGTTAACTACGGAACTATAGAATTATATAAAGGAGAGTCGTATCTATATACTTATATTTATAGTCTCGAATAGGAAGCCTTAATATAGTATATTAGTATATTAATATAGTCTATACTACTAAGTTAATATATTAGGGTATTACCCTTTTAGGTAGTTACGTAACGGGCCCTAGGTCCTTACGTGCTAGGCTTCCTCGTAAGACCTTCCTATATCCTAACCGTAGCCGCCCCGTAGCCATGGTCCGTAACACTTTCTTATATATTTTATATCGTACCTAAGAAGCGTATTTAGCGCACCCTAAAGACCCTATCTCCAGATCTCTAAAAGCACCTAGCAGGTTAACAGACTAGACTTAGTTTAACATGACCTTGAATCTGAGCTTGTCTCTTCGCCTAGCCGCAGTCTACGACAACACCAAGATGGCGTTCATTGCTCACCGGTCGTGTATTCGTCCCAAATCCCTGTATGCAAGATGTGCAGTAGCACAACCCCAAGCGGTGCGGCTAGAGTTATTATTGCTCACACAAAGTCGTGCAACAAGTCTCATCATGTCATTTTGATTGTTGACGATGCCCTACTAACCTTCGTTGTCGAGTGTCTTCTGTCTTCTGTCTTCCACAACGACGTAACTTGACGCAATCGACTTCCACAAGGCCTACTACATATTTTCGCCGGCAATAAGTACATTGACGATATGTCTTGCAAGCAACATCGTATACTATCACGACAGTGCGACAGAGCAGTTGGTGGTTTGTTTCTCTGCGAAGGCTCGCCATCTCGACTGTTGGCCTTGCAGGAGCCCTACACGCAAAGATCGACGACCCGGCCGCAATCGTAGTTTGACGAATGAGACAGAGTCTACTATGGTGGATAGCATGGTCATGGGCCAGCATGGACATGAAGATGAGAACAAGCGCTACGCAGGATATTCCACTCACGCGGCATCTCACGACAGATCAGATCTCTTTTGTGTGATTGAGAATAGTGAACAACTCGAAACCCAGCGTCGTATGGACCAATTTGAAATTTATATGATTGAGCAACAACACTCGTATGCTTGTCTGGAAACCACGGCAGGTATGTTTGAGTCCTTGTGCTCACAGCTTGGCGTTTTTCATTGTCTCAAGGACATGGCCATCTACCTCGGGCAGAGAACCTGCGAGGTGGAGGTGGCGCCACCACGTCCGCGGTGGAAAAGCCTAGGGCGAGAGAGCAAGCACGGGTGGGAATCAACATATGGTTTGCGCTGGGTGGAGGAGAACGATCGAAAATCTGTATGGTCACTTAGACAGTCGGTCATCTACAACAGGACGGATTTTGAACGAGACGCCGCATCGTGGATCATCCTGGCTCCTACGTCTGCTGTCAAGGAGGACCTTGATGAGTTTATTTCGAGACGCCCATGGGTCCATAATGCCCAGCAAGTAGCATTGCATCTAGCATTCATTCAGAGCGCTATCGTCTGCTGGAGACCATATCTGGTCTTCTTGACAGAGCAGGTTGGCGAGAATGTAAGTCTACCTCTTTTTCCGTATCATAACGCTGACCCAAGCCAGATTCGCGACATCAAATTCGCTAACCCAAAAGATGCAAAGCGTCTAGGAGCAGATTTTGTTGACCTCACAACAAATGGCACTCGCCTGAAGCTTAAAACCCTCGAAGACCAGACAATCGATGCTATCCTAGCTCTAGAAGCCAATAGGGACGTCGTGAAATTGATGAAGCAATTGCTGGAGAGTCGCCTGAGCGCGGAATGCACCGCCACGCTCGAGACGACATGGGTCCAGGTTGAAGACTCGATTACTGAGTACATGACCGAAAGGATTCTGGACATCGACATGCTGCTGAAGAAGCTGCAATCTCTACAGGCGAAACTTGCGAGCTGCACGCAGATTGCTTCGAGCTTCTCTGAGTTGTCTAACGGACACACTTTACAGCAGTTGGCCGAGGCTGCTCACAAAGAAAGCGAGAGAACGACCGAGCTGACACGCAGAACCCAGCGAGATGGAGCAGCTGTCAAAGCGCTGACTTTGATTACATTGATCTACCTTCCAACCACGGTAGTCCTGGTGAGTCAATGCTGGGCAACTGTCGGCGTTTCTGGAAATGCTAACCATGCACAGAACTTCTTTTCTGCATCTTTCATAGACACAGCGCGTGGTGAAATAGTTTTAGTGGGCAAATGGTGGCTCTTCCTGATTATCTGCATGCCGTTGACCGCCATCACCATCTGTGCATGGCAGTTCTGGGTGTGGCGACAGAGCAGGTTACATGGCCAGCCAGATGAAGAGAACTCATGTCAATCCACTCTAAACGATGGGGGCAGAGGTTGATGATCATGTCGAGGTCGAGGAGAGATAATCATTCCTTAGTCTAGCGCAGAATCAGTAAAAGCACCACTCAATCTTATTCTGCAATGTCGATGGAGCAAAATGGCGCTTCCTCCCCAACCACCCATGCTTACGCATCATCTTATCTGCGATGTGTATTCTGGCAACCTGATGTCGTTCTACATGCCGCAAGCTCAATGGAATGGAACGCTAGCATGTGAAAACCACCCCTCATTTCCCTCGATGTGCATGATGAGCAATTGCAGAGCTGTGCCGCTATTGCAGCAGTCACCGAACTTTGTTCAACCAATTACAACGACATGCTGAAGGCTATATCGTATATCGCTGATGATCACCAGAAGCATTCCGCACTACGTATATATGTATGTAGCATGCATGTCATTGGCACTGATGCGTGTACACCACTTGGCGCGAAAGCAAACAAAACATCCTGCAAAGGATGGCTTGCTCTGAACAGGCGTACCATACGTCGCCAATCTTGGGTGTTGCATGGCGCACAGTGACGGTATGTCCTCGTAGGTGACAGCAGATAGCCTTGTTGGCCCATGACTTGTCTGCGAATCACGAACAGACAAGTGGCGCTTGCTCGCAAACACCTGCGCGTTTGCTATGCAGCTCAACGCTGTAAACACATCGGACGAGCCAGGAGAGAGACCTTGAAAAGTTGATAAGAATCGCTGATCCGCTCGAAGATGAGCATGTTGCCAGAATACTGTTTAGTCGTACAACAATCGTGTGCATGCAACTTCTGCTGATATTGCACGAGTCCAAATCCCTTCAGCACAAATTTTGGTGGGCTGGACTTGCCCTGAGGTATGGAGACTTCAATTGTGACATGGACCGTAGACGATCGGTACTTCAAGAAGAACAAGATCAGCCGATGGTTCCGATCCTTAGGTGAAAAACATTGTTCCTTCTCGGTGAGTCTTGGTTGAGGATGTCGCTACGAACTAGCTGAGAGTGCCACAGGAGAATGAGAACGCCTGGAAATTCACAGCACCCCGAAAATGGACTTCGGTAACTGCCCCGCATAACCAATGTTGGAGTTGGTCTAACGTGTTTGTTAGGAGGAAGAGAGATGGTTGATGGATGCAAACAACGACTCGGTGGTGTGGAACAAAGAAGAAAAGAGACAGATCAGTATTCACAACTGAGATCGATGTTCTCGAGATGTGGATTTGCACTTCGGCTACACTGATAACAGCCTGCACTTGCTCATGGATTATCAGCTTACCTAAAAGTTAATACCTTCGTTGCCGGTCATAAACCGCAAGCTGTTCCTAAGAAAGCCACGCAGCACCTCAAGCTCATCCTCGTTCCTGGGTCCATAGAAGCACAGATAGTTTGGAGCCATGTGAAACCACGCCGTTCCAGGGGTTGCAAGCAGATGTTTTTCCACCTGACCCTTCTCGATCGCCATTTTAGCATCCACCAGTGACAGGTAGAGATGGACAGACAGGTCAGTATGGGGATGGCTGATCTGACGTCGCGAGATAATCGTTGTATTCACCTCTCGCATGCTCTCTGGCGGATGCTGAGACATTTGTCTTCGAGGCGCCACTCCTTTAACAACAGCACGTCGCCCTTGACGCGGCGGAAGAGATGAGATGTCATGATAGACTCCAGAGCTCGGATGTTCTCTAGTCGAGGTCGCACCTTTTTCGCGGAGGCCGAAAGGACAAAACACCTCCTAGACGTTATCGAGGAGTGGCGGAGGTGATTCTTTCGTTCAAATGATTCATTGGCGTCTGCATGCTATGATCACGTATCGCAGCGTTAGTTTTGGGGTAGAATATGAGTAGTCGTAATGGGAAGGGTGACTATGCTCGTCAACCTTCAGAAACACAGTACTAGTAAGGTTTCAACTCGCATGGGCTGACCGCGCGGCGCTGTCACGTGTAGTGAACGTTGGTCAAAGCTACGATAAACGTACATTGCCGAGGAACTGTAAGGGTTCATAGACATGCAAGAACTCTTGTCAAGCTCTCCACAAGGCGAGATACTAGTATCGTAAATTCGATGGCTAACCAACATTTGTGTATTAAGGCTCCCGCTTGCAGACGCGACTCGAATTGCAAGCCGTGTTCGCTAAACCTTCCTGATCAGATGGGGGAATAGATTAACTTCTCATGCCCCCGGCGAAGCCTTGCATACTCGTCCAGGCATTCGGACACGACTTTTGCAAGTCCACAGGGAAATAAGTCACAAGTCGACTCAATTGACTATGTGGCATACTCGAAAATACTCTATCTACCACAAGTCGCCTTGATAGAAGTTAGTAAACCTGTGACGATGAGACCAGGGACAATGACTCACCTTGGTCTTGCATGGCACTGAACGTCTTGATAGCGCCCGCAATGTTAGCACCAGCCACCAGACTAGGGAACTCGCCCTCTTTCGGCGTGACGTATTCCTTCGCGGTGTTTAGGCAGTTCTCGAAGCAGTTGCTCATGATGTCTTTCAGCTTTTCATCAACTTCCTCCGCAGTCCACTTTATGCGTGCTGAGTTCTGAGCCATTTCTAGGCCCGAGACGGCGACACCACCAGCATTAGCGGCCTTTCCAGGCGCGTACCAAATGGCATCTCCTTTCTTCTCTTTTCTATCCTTCTCGAATACATCGATGGCCTCTGGCGTGCAGCCCATGTTGCTACCTTCGGCAATGAATTTGCAACCGGCCTTGATAAGTCCTTCCGCTTCCTCCTGAGATACTTCATTTTGGGTGGCAGATGGAAGAGCAACATCGACGTTGCCGACGTGAAGCCAAGGTCTTACACCTTCTTTGTACTCGACTTTGCCGCTGAAGTCTGACGAGTTCGCGAGCTCAGACAAGGCCTTTCTTTTCACCTTCAGGTCTGCAATGGTGTGGACCATCTCAGGTGTAATGCCATCGCCGTCTTTTGCGATGATAGAACCCTTGCTGTCAGAGAGGGATACGACTGTGCCGCCATACTCGATGACCTTTAGAGCGGCGTATTGAGCCACGTTACCGGAGCCAGAAATCGTGACTTTCTTGCCCGAGAACGAGGCTTTGTCGCCGCCAGCATATTTGATCATATGATCGACGTACTACAATCATCAGCGTCGACTCGATCTTGAATTACTCAACTTACGTAGACACAGCCGTAGCCGGTGGCCTCAGGCCGGATCAGCGAACCACCCCAGGACAGGCCCTTGCCTGTCAAAACACCCTCCCAATTCTTGGTCTGCTTCTTGTACTGGCCGAACATCCAACCAATCTCTCGTGGGCTCACACCGATGTCACCAGCTGCAGACTTGTTAATTTGGTGTTTCTTGTAGTTTGCGTGCTTCACCTACCTGGCACATCAATATCGGCGCCGATATGCTTCCCCAGCTCACTCATAAAAGCCGCACAGAACTTCCTGATTTCATTGTCACTCTTCCCCTTCGGATCGAAGTCGGCACCACCCTTTGCGCCGCCCATGTTCAGCCCGGTTAACGCATTCTTGAAGGTCTGCTCGAAACCCAAAAACTTGAGCACAGATAGATTGACCGTAGGGTGGAACCTGAGACCGCCCTTGTATGGACCTAGGGCAGAGTTGAACTGGATCCTGTAGCCTCTGTTGACTTGGACTTGGCCTTTGTCATCTTCCCATATTACTCGGAACTGGATGATTCTTTCTGGGATGGCGGCGATCTCGAGGGCTTTCTTGTACTCTGGGTTTTTCTCGAACAGAGAGGAGTTCTCGAGCGTATCAGCCAACTCTTTGTAGGCTTGTTCGAATTCTGGTTCGGAGGGTAGGTTCGACATGGTGAGGGTACTTGGGTCCTAGGTCTAGCAGTGGTTAAGTTATTCTATATTGATGACGCAGAAGGATAAGTAGTAGCCTGGGAGGGATACAGCAGAAACAAATATGCTTTGGTGGTCAAGGCCAATAGTTAAAGCACGTCTAGTTCGTCAGAAGAAAGATAACATGCTATAGAGGCACAACTTGGCTCGTCGACATCGGAACAAGCTGGCAGCTGCGTGAATTTCGAGGCATGACGAACATGACATCGATCGGCCCATGCTCTGCAGATGCCACAACTGTGATACGGTACGTATGAGCAACACCATCTTCGGCGATCTGGAAGCGAACCTTTCTTGCAACTTGATAGGCGTGGCGCCTAGCCACAACTGCTCAGATGAAAGTGTTCGTCACAGAATCAACAGCAGCTATGGTGAAGCTTCGGCTGGGGATCGACTGATAAACGATAGAGTCTGGGACCTCGTCCTCATTGGAGGATAAGCTCAGATAAGCCTCTGATCGGGCTGCATGGGCTAGACCGTTGATGCCGAGCTAGCTCCGGACAACAATTTGACTTGACTGCAGTATGCAGAGGTCCGACTTGTCTTTGTACTGTTGCTGCTTTAGCTTTGGAGACCTGGACAGCAGACAGTCGACCTTTCCAGATGTGTGCTCGCCTTGATCGTTTTTGATTCCAGCCTGGGAGGCGTAAAATCGCATGCGGCCTGCCCAGAAAGCGTTAGCTTCGATATAACTTGGTGGGATGCAGCAAGAGCCGCACCGCAAACGCTAGGCGTCGCAGGGCGCCCTCCGATATCGTTCGCCTGAACTGTAAACTGGGTGCCACCCAATATGCTCGCGTGCATGCGTACGAACGTCACGGCCATGGAAACAACAAGCCTCGTGTCCAACTGATAAGCTACGAATTTCTATGATTCTCGGCAATGTCTTCAGTCAGCGGTCGAAGCAATGCAACCTGCTTCAAGACGCCGAGCCAATTCTCCATCACACCCGTCCGCTCCGAGGAAGATCTTAAAGACACCCTATTACTCTTCTATGAATACACAAAATGGCTCGATCTTGACTTGACATTCCAAAACTTTGACGCTGAGATGGCAAATATGCCGGGAAAGTATGCTCCTCCGAACGGCGAGCTCTTCCTAGCGAGAAGTCCTGAAGGTAATGCTGTTGGCTGCGTGGCAGTTAGACCACTTACGGACGCCGTGTGCGAGATGAAGAGGCTTTGGGTGAGAGATAGTGCAAAGGGCATCGGCCTTGGGAAAGCCCTCGTATTTGCTGTGGTCGATGCTGGTGGAAGGCTGGGATACTCCAAGATGCGCCTTGATACTTTGCCCCGCATGGCTGCGGCTGTCAAAATGTATCGCTCTCTTGGCTTTCTCGACATAAAGCCGTACTATGAGACACCGCTTGTCGGCACTCACTTTCTCGAACTCGACCTGACCAAGCCTGGGGGTACAAGCGACCACGAAAGCCAAGGGACTACCTCAGAGGAGTGACAACCAATCGAACCCCTCGCTCACTGCGCGACATTACTGGTGTTCTGCTTGACTCAAAAGCTGACGCCTTGGCTACTGTGTTGTGTCCATTTTTTGCTGCTCATGCAGCGCCGTTTCGTGTTTCCCATCTGACAATGGCACCAAGCGCAGCGGTGACCTTCATACCAATTCTGGCATCAAGCTCATATGAGCCCCAATTTTTGGCCTTCTCTACCTGCTTGCGTGCCTCCGCAACCAAGGCCCTATCATGCTGGATATCAGTTTCGGTCGGCTTCATCGAATTTGCGGTTGGCCCAGCAAGCGAGGTGCCATGTCGCAATATGTATTCCTTCCGCTGTTGCCACGAGTTAACAGCATGTTCGTAATAAGCAGCAGGTGCAGCCCATGTATCCATGTTTTGCCCGGCAAAGGCGGCCTTATCGTGAACAAAAACCACCTTTTCAAGGATGGCTTGAGCTTCTTTGTGCTGGCGTAGATTGCGGTAGACCGTCGCCCGGAGAAGCGCGCTGATGGTCTTTTCGTCCAGCGCTTGGTTCGCCCAAGACGAACTTTGCTCGGCCCTGTCCAGGTTTTGCAGGCTCTTCATCAATTGTGCTTCGTTCATCTTCTTGTAGCCACTCCATAAAAAGATTGATTCTTCAATGGGAGGTACGCCAACTGCGTCGAGGAAGGAGCACCCCCAGGCCTGCGAATTTGCGGTCCACTTGTTGACCTTCCGCTGCACGAATTGATCAAACGGTAGCTGTTTCCCCATCATTTTTTTCTTGCCAACGAACGACGGCGCCTTCTTAATGTGTTCTTCTGCCAGTCCTTCAAACTTCTTCGCACCTGCTGCATCGCCTTCAGCAGCTAGATCACGTGATTTTTGCAGGTATGCTGCACCTGCTACGAAATAGTAAAGTGCTTGTGACCAAGCATTTAGCTCAACACATTCCATGAATGATTGCGCGCATAGTTCGTATCGATGCGAGTTTTGTGCGTTCAAGCTCTTCTCGAACACTTGCAATGCTTCCAGCTGCTTCATTTCACTTTTTCCTGCTTTGTCCAGAAGCACCAAAGCTTCGTCGATGTTGCGGGCGGCCGCTGACATGCGAGCTTGTTCGATCATCCAGAGGTGACTGGCGGGATATCTGTTGCGCATGTCTGCTAGAAGGCCTTTTAGTCGATCTGATGGATAACCCTCAACCTGATCCATAATAGGTATAGCAGGATCAGGGTCTGAATAAATGTCGCAGAAGCCGATAAGACCGTTGTACCAGCCAAACAAGACTAACGCTGCCATGCCGCCATTGACATTTTCGAACTTGCTTGCTTGCCATAACATTCGCATACCCTTCTCCCGGTTTCCTCTGAAGCCGATGACAGCCAATACCTTGGCAAATGCTGGTGGTATGACAGAGATCATCAGAGAGATGATGCCGAACATTAGGTTCGTCCCGGAGTGTATGAAGATGTCAATATTGTTCTTGAACATCTGGTCGTCAGGATCAATCTCGATCAAACCGAACTTGCTCCCCCCTGTGGTGGTGCGGGATAGTGGTGGGCGGGAGCCAGCTTCCGATATCGCGGGCGACATGCCGGAGAGGTTCTCGTTTACTCCAAGGTGTTTCATTCTCTCATTCAACGGGTCAAGCTGTTGTTGCTGATCACCAGCAGTCTCGAGATGACCTTCGTACTTCTTTGTGGCAGGCTGTTGCGCGTGCGACTCGTCAACCTCGAAGAAGTCTTCAGTACTCGAGCCTGCAGTGTCTGTGACCGCCGTGGTGTTTCTCAATGCAGATGGCCTAGTGGGCTGGGCCTGTTTCTTCGGCTCGACAATCACTGGTGTATTGGACTGTGAGGACTCGAGCGAACGCAAGCTTTCTTTGGAGGCTACCCTGGAGCCTTGCAGACTTTGCACACCACGTGTTGTTATGTACTTCTGCTCCATAGCCATCAGAGTTTCCAGTGTCATGTACGCTTTTCGCATCTTGTAGAAGCCTTTAATCGACTCCGTCAAGCTCTCGTTGAGCACACCCACGATAGCACTCATGATTTGTGCTTCAGCCTGACATAAGAGAAACTCAGAGCCCCTATCGTAGATTTCAGATTGAAAGGCACTTTCATCGCGCTGTGCCTTGTGGTAGTAGGTATAAGCACTGTTCTCAGCCTCGTAGAGCAAATCAGTGGCTTGATTCATGACATCCTGCTCGAAGCCAAGCGAGGCTTTCATGAAACCAAGAGTGCCCTTGGACAGCTTGTGGAAGGCTGAGTCGCCTCCCTTGAGTGCTTCTTCGGCACCGGTGATGTCGTCGTTCATGATCTTCTCGGCGGCACGTAGTGCGATATCCATATTTTGTGCTTCTGCCGTGAGGTCGAGCCTCTCATTGGAGACCGCCACCTTGCCCCGGTTCAGCCATCGTCCGAAAACTGACATGGTGAGATTATGGATGTTGTCCTCCCAGTGACGGAGTTATAGTCAGTAGCAGACCTCCCTGAGAGCTCGATGTTGGGGCGCTCGAAACGAGGACGCTGGTTACTCTGGACCTGAAGCAACCGAAGATGCTCTTGTACCAGTCTGTTGAATTAGCAAGGACGAAACCTTTACAACACCGAGTGTTCAAGGTTTTGGGACCACCAGAGGGTCGACTTGTGCGTCTAGAAATGATATCTACACGCTTGACAGAGGGGCCGGTTCTGTGCCACAATAATGCAGAGCGTCGTCATAAATTCTGCTTAAATCCGTGTTGTTGCGCTTGGGACTTGGGGCTTGAGACTTGGTACTTCCATCATGGACAGATCTTGTGGAGTGGAACGGTGACATGCAAGGGTCCACTGGATGGACTGCCATCTGCCAAGAAATGCTCTGGGTCGCCTTGCATCTTAGCGGTCGTAAGTGGCCAGTGCACCTAAGCTCTGCCGTAGGCGGATCGCAGCAAACGTGGCACTCGCAGCCTGAACATTTCGTGGTGTCAGTGACAATCCCTACGTCTCAAGAAATTCACTTCGCAACCCGACCGTACTCGATATCTGCAACAACGACCGAATCCTCTTGATCGTCACTACCAAACAACTCCGTACTTCTCCACCAAGAACGTCCCGCATACCGCTCTGGGACGTCTTCTAGTGTCGAGAGACGCACAGCCAGTGACTGCCTCCAACGAGCATTACACACTGCGAAGATGTCTTCAGGCGACTCGTCATCAGCGCCAACAGCGAAACTGGAGCCCACAAAGTCCAATGAGCCAGAACCAGGCAAGGCGTCGAAGCCTGTAGAAAAGGCACCTGCGATGCTGGAAGAGGATGATGAATTCGAGGACTTCCCAGTAGAAGGTATGCTTCTACGATGTCTCTGGGAAACGGCACAAGCTGACCAATATATTTTGTAGATTGGTCGCAAGAAGACGCCACAGTACCGGGAGGAACAACGCATCTGTGGGAAGAGAGCTGGGACGACGACGACGAGAACGACGATTTCAGCAAAGCATTGAGAGAAGAGCTGAAGAAGTCACAAAGCGAGAAGTAGGGAAGGTGACACTGAACAGCAAGCATACACGGCGTACTACTGGGAGACGGGATTCCATGGATTTGATGAGCGTGCAAGAACAGCAGGAACAGCAGGAACAGCAGGAACAGCGACGGCAATGGAAGACATGGACCAAAGAGATTCAGAGATATAGAATTCTCCCCAGCCGAGATCCTGCACGCAGCGCTGGCAACCTTAGACACAGCATTCACAACCTCGACTTGTCGATTCCTTGCTGATCAACCTTTGTAATCGTCTCGTTTCGTCGGTCTCACTTACTGGAAAGGGCAACAACACCAGGCAGGTCTTTGCCCTCGAGCAGTTCCAAACTGGCACCACCACCGGTCGAGACGTGGCTCAACTTGTCCTCGACTCCATATTTGGCAGCAACCGTGGCCGTGTCACCGCCGCCAATGATCACGATCTTGCCGTTGCTAGCAGCCTCTACAGCAGCATCCAAAGTAGCCTTTGTACCGGCTGCGAATTTGTCGAACTCGAAGACACCAGCTGGACCGTTCCAGAGGATGGTGGCTGATTCGTCGATAGCTTGTTTGTAGAGCTTGATACTCTCCTCGCCGCAATCGAGACCCATCCAACCATCTGGGATACCATCGGCATCCGTAGCTTTTCCAGTATTGGCGTCCTTGTCAAACTTGTCCGCAGTGATGTAGTCCGTCGGCAGAACAACCTTGACATTGTTCTTCTTGGCTTTGTCCATGAGGCTTGCGCACTTCTCACTACCTGCCTGGTCGAACAAGCTGGCGCCGATCTTGACGTTCTCCAGAGTCTTTTTGAAGGTAAAGGACATGCCACCACAGATGATAAGAGTGTTGACCTTGTCAAGCAGATTGTCAATGAGCTGGATCTTGTCGGAGACTTTGGCACCGCCCAGAATGGCAAGGAAGGGTCGCTTTGGGTCCTCAAGAGCTTTTGCGAAGTAGTCGAGCTCCTTCTTCATGAGGTAGCCAGAGGCTTTCTGTGGTAGGTCGACGCCAACCATGGAGCTGTGAGCTCGATGAGCTGTACCGAAGGCATCATTGATGTACACGTCTCCGAGTGCAGTCAGGCCCTTTCGGAACTTCTCGACATCGGCCTTGTCAGCCTTAGTCTTGTTGCCATCCTTGTCTTTGCTGCTACCCTCCTCTTCCGCGTGGAACCGGAGGTTCTCCAGCAGGATGACCTGGCCACCGCTGGCCTTGTTGACTGTCTCCTCCACTTCTGATCCGACACAGTCGTCGCAGAAGATGACATCCTTGCCAAGTCTCTTCTCAAGGACTGGCACAACAGGCTTCAAGCTGTACTTCTCATTGCGCTTTCCGTCGGGTCGACCAAGGTGAGACATGAGGATGACTGCTTTGGCGCCATTGTCGACAGCATATTTGATGGTGGGAACGGCGCCGTCGATTCTTTGAGGATTCGTGACGTTTTTGTCGGCGTCTAGGGGGACGTTGAAGTCGACCTGGCAAGTTAGAATAATATCTTATAGCTGCATGGTGCTGCTTCTGCATACTCGGATGAGAACTCGCTTGTCCTTGAGGTCGACGTCGGTGATAGCGAGCTTGTTAGATAGAGACATATTGAGATACGTGTAGGGAGTTAGTTATGGACACGGAGGTGAGTCAAATCAGCCAGACTGCAAAGGGTGCTGGACAAACTCAATGTTTCGTTCTTTGGATCATATCTCGATGGTGGGGGAATTGTTGAAGATCATATCTGACGTCGAAGGTGCATGTGCAGCTTGCGGGAGAAGCAGGAACGACCATGGACTCTGTATCCGATGCTTCCTACCATTCAAAGCTCTATAAAGGTGCCAGCCTACACGAGTACCTAGCTATCGGGATGATCCTGCCACTGTGACTGCGGTAACGTTCGTGTTGTTCGTCCATCAACAGGAAGAGATAGTTGTTTCGTTGTGCTCGACAAGCAATATCACTGTTGTTGCACTCACCCTCTTGGGAGCCGTAGTTTTTGACCTCGCCACTCTAATGCAACTCGGTGTCCACGAACAATCAGGTCACTATTGAGCAGAAGGAACGACAAGAGCTGCCAGTAATGGGTTTGTAGCTCAAGATTTGTTGTCGGTGAGGCACAACCCTGGAACTCGCTTAACCGTGCGGCAAGGCAACAAAGTTTGGGGATCCGCCCGCTTGAGCCGTTCTTCTCAAATGCATCTTGTGACTGGCTGGAGGACAAGGACACCTCGATTTGGCCAGGTCCTGGCGATCATGGTAGGCGCAGTTGACCCCCATCGCCGCATGTCGAGTAGGTTTGAACCTCGAACGTAGCCTGAACATCACCTCTGAAATATCTAAACCCTCTGCACACCGCTCGTACACTTAGTCGTCGACTTTCAAAGCCGGAGATATAACGGGAGCCAAGTCCGTGATCATATTCCGTCCACGCCACTGTGTTACGAATTGGGCTCCTTCTGGCGTCACGATATCGAACTAGGAGACGACGGGTTCACTAAGCCTACTATCACCGCAATCTGGCATCCTTCGCACCTGCTTCCCATCATGTTGGAAAACCAGCGTCGCGGGCTACTGCAAAAGATCAATTCTAAGTACATCTATGGCAGAATTGTACGGTGTCAGCCTCGAACCACCTGATCTACCTATGCTTACCTGTTCTAGCCATTATTACACGCCATAATATTCCTACTCGAGATGATCATCGCCGGTCGTCTCGTCGCAAAGTTCAACAGCTACTATGACAAGAGGCCGCTGCTCACCACCATGGTGACCAACGCTGTACGTACAGGCGAGCGCAAGGACCAATGAACCACCAACTAATACACTGTCCAGGTCTTAGGTGGAGTCGCAGATACAGTCGCCCAGACGATAACAGCCTACAAGACCCGTACAGCCATGCTTCCACTCGTCAATCAGAGGTCCTTGATATCAGATGGAATCGAACTCGACGATGTGAACGAGAAACCCGCCCGCTTCTCCCCTGACCTCCATCCTCACTCCTCCGGCCCACAGCCCTTCGACTTCGAACGTCTAACAAGATTCATGTCGTATGGTTTCATAATGACACCCTTGCAGTTCAAATGGTTCGCTCTCCTCACACGCCTCTTCCCTCTGACGGCCACCTCTAAAACCGTCCCGGCCCTGCAGCGAGTGGCTATGGACCAACTCGTTTTCGCACCCTTTGGTCTCTGTTGTTTTTTCACATTCATGACTGTGGCAGAAGGGGGAGGGAAAAAACAGGTCATCAAGAAGTTTCAGGACATCTACATTCCTACGTTAAGGGCGAACTATGTCCTGTGGCCGGCTGTCCAAATATTGAACTTCCGCGTTATGCCGTTGAGGTTCCAGATTCCATTCGTGAGTACGATCGGTATTGCTTGGACGGCATATCTCAGTCTGTCAAATTCGGCCGAGGATGAGATCATGTAAGAGCATTGGTTGAGAGTTTGTCTAGCATTTACAGGTCGCCTGAATGGCATAGCACTCGGTGTTCACGGAAGATTGACGACAGCTCTGGATAGCCATAGTCGCAAAGATGGGTCGAAGAAAGCGCCCTCGATGCGCTCGCGATGTTTTTAGATTGAACTATGATCCCAAGATCGTATTATACCTTGCTCTGATCCCACCACTTAATTTCAGACTATGGTGCCGTGGCAAGTGAATTGCGCAGATCATCTCACGGGCAACGAGCGTCTAGTGGTTGGCAGCATTGCAACACGTCAAGCAACAGACTAAGTATGACTGACCAAGTTCAACGGACGTCTCTCGGCGCCTCAGAAGAAGGTTTGAGACCCCTTGCCATCCACTCCTCTGACTATAAGCCGACACGCGTAGGATGGAGTGTGCGTGACTGCCTCTTTCCACAGCCCTTCGATGATATGCTTCGCATGTTCCGCGTAAAACAAGGCGAACTCAAGGTTTCTCACGACAACTAGAATCTGCCTCGCTGGTCCAGTATAGGTAGCGTAAAACGCCTGGGACTGGGACTCTGGCAGCAATGCGTTTTGTCGTTCCGGTTCGAATTTGCAGGGCAGGCTCTCACTGGCTGGCGAGCAGTCGAAGCTTTCAGATGCTACAATAGGAGTGATTCTGGCCGTGTCCGACTCTCCTCAAGTGGCAGGTGAGTACGAGCTGGCAAAAGACCATGTAGGAAGCCTCCAAAAGATAATCGAGCTGAGGAATGTTGTACACATTCAGGGGCATAATCCCAGACTCCTCGTCGGGATTTTCAGGCCAGTCGACAGAAACGGGGGAGAGTCATTTGTCTGCTCGAACAACTGATCACATCGTAGAACGTAAATAACAATGCGTTCCAGATAGTCTCAGAGCGTCTATGCTCCAGGATCCCATTCCCAGAAGCTCCTTTGGCTTACCATGTGTTCGTCTGCGCAACGTGTTCAAATGAAACGTCCATTCAATGTACAGGCGCAAGATTGATCGAAGCCGGATCCGTAATGAAAGCTGTTTGATTCAGTTCGGGTCTAAATCTGAGGAGCTGCTGGGGGGTTGAGGAAGAGTCCTGGTGATTTGTATGTCTCGAAACTAGGCCTGTTCACTTGTACAAATGGTTGTGGTCACGCTGGGTGCATTCAAGAGAAGATCCGCTCAAGGTGGGTATAGCAGTAAGCAGATCCGCGCCGTGCACAAGCTTTGTCGAGCTCGACGCTAGATAATTAAGGCCGGCGAGTGCTCTTTTCTGCCGATCACAATGTCAGTCGCGGTTCCATCGAGCTCAGCTCACCACGCGTACGCTGATACTATACGAGATCAGGCTCTATCGAACGAGTGAAGATAGTGAAACGTTCCACGGCAGTCAGAAGCCTTGGAGGTACCTATTGCAGGCGAGTCACGGAGGCACACGCCTTTCGAACAATGACAACTTCGACCAAGATCGTCGTGTACGAGTGTCCATCTGACGCCCTCACGACTGAACCCACAAGCGAGGTTTAGACAACCGAGCAGCAACATTAATTCGCTCTTCTTGACATGCAAAGAAGCTCGCATGCACTCTCACCCCTCTCGGATAAGGAAGCTTGGTTTGTTTTTCGAGCACTGTCATTGGCAGATCACCATAATAGAGCTTGACGCTTAACTGAATTAGAATCCTGCGAGCTCCTGCTCGCGCGGCACCAATAAGCCGAGAGCTCATACGTGAAGTTGCGCTTTCGTCATCACGAAGTGGATAGCTCTTCCTACTTTCAAATGTTCGACGTTCCTTCCTCAGCTCACCGTCCTATCATTACTTACCAGCACAACAGTCATAACTCATCAACCCGTCCGCCATCCTAAAAAAGTCCTCTCCTCGACGTTTCAAGTCACAGCGAAACACCAGTGACATTTGATTTCTTGATTCCTAGTGTATTCAAAGAATACGCCAACTATCAGCCAACACCACCAAAATGAAGTACCCTACTCTCTCCATCTTGGTCGCTGCATTGTCAGTGTTCGCAACAGCCTACGCACAAGACGACAACGACAACGGAAACGACAACGTTGACAGCGATTCCCTCGTAGCAGCAGCGAGCTCGCTTCAAGCACAAGCCAGCTCACTTTTGGCGGCAGCCAGCCAGACTTCAGCCGCAGCTAGCTCCACTGGCCCGACATCCATCTGTAACTATCCCGGCTGCGGCACTCAACAAGCAGAGGCCTTTGCGGCAGCAACACCTATTCCCATCGCTCCGGCTGCTATTGCTGGTATGGCTGCTTTGGGATACGCTGCGTGGGTGTAGTGGCTGTAACAATGATATCGAAGCAAAGAAATGCAGGAGCAGGACGATACGGAAGGTTCACACCATTTCTGCGTCGAGATCATAGCAGGTGTTGCGGGCACAGGATGTAGTGGTGGAAAGCCAAATACTCAGCAGCGGAAGTGTACGACACTTGCGGGGTTGAAGGACTATTATGCACAAATGATGCCTGCAGCTCGTCAAAGCATGAAGTACACGGTTGAGCAGGGTGCTACGTTGTTTTGCGAAATGCATTTTAGATCATTGACTGAATAACAAAGAGCCTATCACAACATCTTCTGCGTTATGCGCACTACCATTGATCATATTCCAATCCTTGCAAACATGTGCTTGTTCTCACCTTGGCTCTGATGCGTTTCCTCTGAACATCACTGCTACCATCAGCGCGATATCGTCGTACCGTTGATATCATCCAACGCTACCCGCCCAGCAAGACGAAAAAGCTCACCAATATTGTGCTCTCCAGCTGTCACGGTTGCTCAACGTATCACACGATGGCGAAAAGCGCGAAACCGTGAGTTGATGCTGCAATCACAGTACAGTCGTCTCGATTCTATGCTTCACATGCACAGGACAGGACACTTATAGTGAGCTTCGAAGGTCGCGAAACCGGTCTGGTACTGTACTGGGCCGTGTCGTCCTACCTACCTGCGTAAGTCTTACTACTTATCTAAACTGCAGTGGGCTGGACTGGGCTGTAGCGCTGCGCGAACAGCTGTTTCTCGAGAATAACACGAAGGTGTTTACAGGCATGAGTTGAGTTGAATGAGTACTATCGTTGTTTGTGCGCGCAAGCAAAATCTACTCGCTGCTGTTCATGTTATGCCGTCCTCGAGCACTTGTGGTCTATGTATAGTGAGTGGTGTACAGACGGAAACAGACATCTCATTCACTGCATGCTGGTGCCTGCCTTTCAGTGCCCACACGTGCAGCATGAAAGCCATCGAAAACCGCCTTGCGCCGAGATCGTGTACAAGTCGACTCAAAACAATGTAGTTTGAGCGTGCTAAGCCCAGCCGCCGTCGGGCACAGTATTGTGGCGCCTGTTCGCCGGCACGCGCCTGCCGCCTCCCTGCTGCTGTTGTGTCGCAGCGTGAATCTCTACGTTCCTGCTGCGAGTAGGGGCCACCCTGTCATTTGCTCCTTCACTCTGCGCATTCGTCTTGCCACGTCTCGGTTGGGAGGGTGGCGTGAAAAACTGTTCCCTGCCACTCTCCTTGGGGCCTTCGTTGACTGATTCGTGTGTCGACTGCCGCGAGAGTCTATGTGCTCCTGATTGACGTGGGAGCCGACTGCGACTTACGGTCGTGTCGCCGGTCGTGGCCGAGCTGGTATGTGCTCTGTTCAGGGTCGGTAGTGCTGGCGAGCTTTCGCGGACGTACGTTGTGGACCCATCACGACTGATTGGTCGAATTCCGTTTGCCCCGTTGAGATAGCCTATGCCATTGCGTTGTCGGCGAGGTGTCTGTGTTACCCGGTCTGTGCCATCGAAATAGTTAATGGAAGGTCTCGAGAGCTGTGGTGATGTTGGCATGATCGCTCGATCCATTAGATGTGGTGGAGTTGTGCTGGAACTCTGTCGGCGAATCATGTTAGGTCTTCGACCGTTCTTGCTGGGGTTGCTAATGTTTGCTCGAGGGTCGCTGTAGTTCGAAATATTGTCCATCTCTTCGCACGACCTAATCAGTTCCCTTGCCATGCTTTGTACCAGCAGAGATGGGTCGGAGAATTGGAGATCGCTGACTACATCATAAACGCCATGCTGATCGAGCAGGAATGACCCGCTTTCTGTTGCGTCTCGAATGCTGCTGATAATGTGTAGGAGGTTGAGTCTGATGGCTGGTTTGCTGTGGTGTAGTTTCTGTGCAATGCTTTCGAACAGTTCCGGGCTGGACGCCATCTGTCCTGCCAGTGGTGGTGAGAGCCGCAACAATTTCTTTAAGGGCTCCAGTAAGTTCTCGAATGACACGGATTTGCTCGTCGTCAACGCCTTCACTACGGCTTTAGTAAAATTCCAATTGTCCAGTAGCTGCTCTTGGACTCGAGCAGTCTCTTCTTGCAGCCATACGAATATCGCATCGAGCGCTGTGCCTTGCCAATACGCATCGGATAGCAGTGACACATAAAATGCGAGGCCTTTGTTCTGCCACAGCTCTCGTCGAGCCGCCTTTCCAGCCTGCACCATGTCGCACAGAATTGGTAGCGCAAATTGGCGCACTGGAGTTTTGTCCTGCTTAGCAATATTGATCAGGACGGGGATGATACCAGCCAAAGCTGCATCTCCCTGTCTCCGCTTCGACACACGACACAAGTTGTAAATAGTGCCAAGGATCTGATTCGACAACTCACGAAAGTGCGGCGACTTCATGTTGTCGCTCAGCAACTCGACCAGGACGTCAATGGCATTCGAGTTTGACAGGGTCTCCCACCTCGCTTCCAGCATTGATAGGTTCTTGATGAACTTCAGCATTGTAACCTGATGAGTCGGCGACATCTTCTTCAGGTTCTTCAGCAGTCTGTGCAGCACCGACCTTTCAGCTACCTTCTCTTTGACATAGTTCTCTGCTTGGGAGAAGATAAAGAAGATGCTTGCTATCCTTCCTTCACAGAGCTCTGCAAGTTCTCTCTGCTCGCCTGAATCTGCTGGCTCATTCAGGACTCGAACAAGCACTAGTGAAAGAGGGTCGAGTACGGAGTTTCGTGACAAGATACGGCAGAAGTCATTTCGAGGAGTTGAGCCTTGTAGCTCAAAGACACTCCAGATACCATTGACGCCGATAAGAACTAGCTCTCGATCATCGTCGTAGTCATCTTCGAGGAAGTAAACGAGCGTATTGAGACCGCCAGCACTTACGAACATCTGGAGGATGAGAGTTGATGTTTGATACATCTGTCGAACAAAGGTGGCAGCTTCAAGCCGGATTTCTCTTGGGAACTGTTTCGATGCGAATGTAAGAATTTTTGGTATGCCGCCAACAAAGCACAGATTTTCCTGCACATCCTCGTCACCATGGATTATGGTGTTAATGATTCGGAGCAAGTTGAGTACAATATCGAACCTCAGACTTACGCAATCCTCCAGTATCTCAAGCATGGGTAACAAGCCATGAGCGCTGACGATAACACTTTTTGTCTCGGAGAAATGCTCAAAACAATTGATGAGCTCATCCGAGATCTGGAAAAGTGCATCTTCTTCGTCACCAGCGATCTTCAGCTGGCCGACCAGGACTTCAACCTCGTTTCGCATCCGAGCATGCTTGTCACGAGCTATATTGGATTCAAGGTCACCTTCAGGTAAGCCTTCTTCCAGCTGCGCAAACGGATCGTCTTCCTCTCCATCGTCTGCGAGCCATGAATGACTTGAGATTTTCGAGTTTAGCGTGAAGGGATCTGACCCTGATGATGCATCCCTGTCAGTGGGTGCATTGGTGTTATACGGCTGACTGAACACGTCCGAGAAATCTTCATCGTCCTCGTTCTCTGCAAACTTCTGTATCTCGACTGAGGATCTCGTTCTCCGCATTGGGCCTCGATTCCGATCTTGCTTGGGTCGTCTAGCAGTACCTGCACCATTAGTGATCTTCATGCTCTGCATCAGATCTGTTACGCTAGGAGAGTCCAGTACTTTGGAAGGGGCATCCAGCTGTGTCCTCAACGCGCTCAATTTGTCGTCTATCTCAAATTCGTTGTCTTCTATGATGTCCGAAAAGTCTTCGACCGAGTTCTCTCGATACACTGTCTTCGAGTTGATTTGATTTGACGACATCCCGGCTGGGAGCTTGGGCTTTGACGTTTTTGATGCTGTTGGACGCGTCGACATAGGTAGAGATGCTTTCCTAGCTGTGTGTGCGGGAGTTGGCTTCGTTTTAGGCACTTCTGATTTGTTCCTAATATGCTTGTAAACTGGTTTTGTTGTCTTCGGAGCTAGTTTGACAGTCTTGGAGTCGTCGCTTTCTGGGATGCGCTGGGCTGGCTTGACCGTTGCCACATTCTCATCATGTCGGTCGCCCTGTGAAACTAAAGAAGAATCTAATGAGGCAAACGCTTTCAGTCGTTCTGAGGAAAGCATGCCACCAAAGTTATCCACGGGCTTCAGGTGTGGCATTTGAAGAGCGTTTGGGGAAATAGCTGTAGCAAAGTCGTTGTCCCAGTTGTCGCTATCATCGTCGTCCTGGGAGCGAAATTTTTCAGCCGCGACCTTTGACCTGGTATTCAATGGCACTTGCTTCGTTGGCGACTTGAGTGGCCTGAGAATGTCTCGTGCACCTGGCACAGGGCTGTCTGAGGAGGATGTGGACGAGTTTTTCCGTATCGTATGGCTGTTCGGTGAATCTCTTAGAGCCTCATTCCATTGCTGCACACTTTTTACCGCTTCTTGATAGACTGTCGCATTCTTCGTTACTTCCGAATCCGACCTTCTAGCATTCATTATCCATGGGTGTTTCAGGAGCTTTCTGGCCGAGACTCGAAGATTTGGATCTTTTTGGAAGCACTGCATAAGGAAATCTATCACAACAGGGGAAGCACCTTGTGGGAGAGGCGGATGGTCGTCGTTGACAATCCTGAAAAGAGCTGGCATTGGTTGCAGATTGTAATAAGGCGGCCGTCCATCCAGCAACTCGATGACAGTGCAACCCAGACTCCAGATATCAGAGGCGGTAGTAGCACCAGTCAATTCGATGACTTCGGGAGCCATCCAGTAAGGGGTGCCAACGACGCTGGACTCAGTCAGACCGGTAGTACGACTAGCCACCCCAAAATCAGCCAGCTTGACCAATCCGTTCTTTGTACTCAAGATGTTGGCTCCCTTGATGTCCCTGTGAATGACACCTTGATCATGCAAGTACAAGAGACCGTGCAGGGTTTGCGACATGTAGAGAGCGACGAGACTCTCAGGAAAACGACCGAAGTTCTTGGCTATGGAATGCAGAGACCCGTTCTCGCAGTACTCCAGTATGATGTTCAGTGTCTCTGGAGTTTTGACGAAGCCGTGGTACTTGACGATGTTCGGATGGTCCAGATTCTTGAGCAAGTCTATCTCGAGCATGATCACCCTAAGCTCGCTCTTGGGAAGATCTGCCAGCTTGATCTGTTTAACGGCAACTGTTTCCCCCGTGCCCCAGTTGAGTGCTCGGTAGACAGAGCCAAAGGCACCCTTGCCCAGGCAGTCGCCCAACTGGAAGTCTTTGAGTTCTGCCACATCTTGAGCTTTTGGCTTCTCTTCTTTCTTGATAGGGCTCCCTGGCACTTTCGAGGCCTTCGTCCGTGCTGCTGTTGCTTCTGGGGCTCGGGCATGAGGGGCATCGGCAATAGTGTCTGCGGTTCGTGTGGGCATGTTTGGAAAGATCGAGGTTGGAACGGTAAAGACTAGTTAGCAGTTCTTTGGTTTTCTCATTGTATCTCTCGCGCTGCGAGCTCTTCAACTATCCACAACCTGTCTGGAGAGCCTCGAGATGTTGTTCATGCGCATATGGTGCTTTTCGGCCTTGTTTAATGTGCTCAAACGTGCATCGATGGATCATTTGAATACGGACGCTGTCTCGGCTGGCAATAGACTCATATCATGTTTGATTTTAGTAGTGACTGCTATAAGCTCTTGGGCATCAAGTGGTGAACGGACGTGTGTGCTTGATGTCGAACTAAATTGTCTACCTATTCGGAATAAGTGGCGCTTGTGCAGGGCACCGAGATTAACCCTCTTAGCGTTGGTCTCCAGGGCACGTTGCCGAAACCCATGAGCCCGCAAATGACGGCAGAATAAGTAGCCACGGGCAGGAGGTCACTCGCAGTTGTTTACCGGTTACAGGGTATGCCTCGAGTCTCAAAATAATCATCTGCCATTAATGACATTTCTCCCATAAGATGTCTGCGCCGAGCTACAACTCGTATACCCGTCCGCAAATGTTGCATCAAGTGAGCTACAACGAGCCCATTTGGATGGCTATCATGGAAAGTGTTGACACAGCTATTTTCGCTTTGCGTTGTCCGTAGCGGTTCGAGAATTGCTACTCAATCCCATGCGTACGAGCCAGCACCACATCAGCTTAGTCAGTTTGATCCAAGATGGATGTGCTGTATTGAGCAATTGAGATGGAGAATGGCTCGTGTACAAGGGACCCTGTGCCTTCCGTACATCGCCGCAGCGTCTTTATCTTTCCTTCGACTGAAGCACAGTGGGGTAAAGGGGAATTGATGCCCTTTGAAAGCAGGGCATTGAGGCATGAATGCCGATCGCGTTCACGTCCCGTTGAGTAAGGTCAGCATGTGTGTTTGGGAGAAGAAGCCGCATGTCGACTTATACATTGTACGCAGTTGGGCGGACTCGGTGTAACTGTTATGCCTCGAAAGGCAGCCAACGCTAATGACTTCGCAAAGTGGGTATAATGCCAGATGTCCGACCCAAAGGGCTAACATCGTATAAAGATGCGTCAACGACGGCTCTGAGCAAAAGCCGCTCGATCCATAGTCGAAGTTACTCTTAAGAGCTGCAACCACCTGGCTGCTGGAAACCAACAACTTCGTGATTTATAGGATCAAAGATGGTTTCTTACGAAGAGGTTCAGGCATCAAATTCCCAGATAGCTACAACACTGCCAGCCGGGCTTGTCGCTGTGTTCATTGGTGGTACCAGCGGGATTGGCGAGTATACATTGAAGCAGTTTGCGCGACACACCAAGCAACCACGAGTCTACATCATCGGAAGGTCGGAAGATGCCGGCGATCGCATAAGAAAGGAGTGCGAAACCCTCAACCCAGATGGCTCTTTCAAGTTCATCAAGTCAGATACCAGTCTCATCTGTAATGTTGATGAACTGTGCCGAGATATCAAAGCTAGAGAAAAGGAAATCAACCTGCTGTTCATGACCATCGGGACTTTAGATTTCTATTCGAGTGAGCGACTTGAACGTGATAGTTTGCCATTACTAACGTGTAGCTCAGACACTTCGGAAGGCCTTCGTCGGTCCGCTGCTCTGGTACACTTCGCAAGAGCTCGGTTCATCCAGAATTTCCTGCCGGAACTGCAAGCTGCAAATTCGATCAAGCGGGTCGTCAGTGTTATGGCTGGCACGAAAGAAGGAGCCTTCGATCCAGAAGACATCAATGCCGACAGGGCTGGGCTTATTGGCGCAAGAGGTCACGCCGCTTCTATGGTCACGATGGGCATGGAAGTCCTTGCTCGGATGGCTCCTGATGTTTCCTTTGTTCACGACTTTCCCGGTCCAGTTAAGTCCGGGATAGGTCGAGAGATGCCTGGCCTGCTTGGTGTTGTACTGCGGACACTGGCAGCAGTAATTGGCCCACTTTACAATATTCCGAACGATGAGAGTGGTGCATATAATCTGTTTTTCGCAACCAGCGCAAAGTATCCTCCAAGGTCAGATGCGACGTCGGCATCGGGAGTGACTCTTGGCGAGCACACGTCTGCGGCACGAGGCACTGATGGGAACATCGGAAGTGGCATGTACAGTATCGACGAGAAGGGCGAAAGCGCAAGCGCAGCGGTAGAGCAGCTGTTGAGCGAGATGCGCAAGAGCGGTACCTTGGAAAAACTGTGGACGCAGACAGAAAGCGAATGGCACAGGATTACCAGGTTCGTTAAGGCTCCGTTTTGAGCAAGCACATCGAGGTGAAACAGCGTCTCCTCAGTGTCAGCAGTACCATGCTGCGATACGTTCCGCTTGAGCACAGTACGTGTTGCAGTCGGGACGAGAACGTGACTTGTATGAACGGAAGGTAGTAAATGAAACCAAGCAGGCACAACTTGAAATGTCGGGGAGACGTTGGCGCGTGTCGATCGCGTAGTTGACGCGGCACGCGTATCGGGTGGCTCGAGTCTGGCTTGATGATGCGCGTCATCCAGCGATGCAACATGATTGGTGGAGTGCTTTCCTTTAGCTGAAAACGATGCGACCAGTGTTTGAGGGTTCAAGCGGGCTGGCCGGCTCAAAGGCTTGGCTCCCTGGCTCATGCGCAATAATACTACTTGGGAGTAATTATTGGAACCCCGGGCCCTGATTCCTCTCCCTCATGCTTCTCACGCCCCGTCACAGGTCTTCCGCAGCACCACCCATCTCCCCTCTTTTTGTACTATTATGTTGATGTCTGCATGATCGCATCTCTCCTGCCCTTTCCGGCACACATTCTGCACCATAAGACGACAATTTAGCTATTGTACGTCATGGGCTTACCGTAAGTCACTTTCCTGCGCATCAGCTTTCTTCGCCTGAGCGGGCGCGCATGCCTGACTCCACCACAAGCAGACAGAAGTCGCAATACTGATAAACGTGCCGCACAGATTCTACCGCAATCCGGACGATGTCGATGCGGAGAAGGCAGCCGCCAAAGTCGACCGCGCAGCTGCACAGAGACGATCCGCAATCCGGCGGGAGCCTTCAACTCGTCCGCGTCGCGAACAGGCATCTTCAACCGGCCTTACCAACATACCACGAAATCGACATGAGCTCTCAACACGACAAGCTCGAATTCGAGCGAGCTACGAGAGACAAGAAGCTGATGCACAAACCGCTATCGAGGCAGAGTTAGAACGACTGCGACGACAAGGATTAGGGAACAGCAGTCGCCTTCAAGAGGAGCGCGCGCGAATGCAGCTTGTACGACATCTCGAGAATGGCTTGAATCGTGTCCTGGCTTCGCCGATTCCAAACGATGTTTACCTTGCGCCGAACGAGAACGAGCCTGCCACGCATGACCCGTCTACAGCCGACCAGATTCTACTTCCGCGCCCAACCAGGGAATCCAATCTCCGCTTTGAAGTGGCTGCTAACTCCTCCACAAGCCCAACGTCACCACAGCAGCCGGCATCGTTCATGCCTAGTCCACCACATTCGCTGAGTGATGCCTTTAGGCGTCGTCCTGTCGACGGCCCATTGGACAGCTGGGAAACGACGCCGCCTCTCACCCAGGACTTTGCACCTGCTCGCGCTGCGCGAACGGCACGAAGTGGGTCCGGGAGCCCTACAGACGCGCCGACCGAAGACAACCGGGCTGTTATTGAGGACGATAGACACGGCCTCGAGACACCACCTCCAGAGTCATGGGAGAACTCCTACCCGCCTCTTCGCAGGGTCCCTCATATGTCTCCGAGACCTCTGCCACGGACGACAGTAGATGGTCTCGGTGACCGGCGCCGTAGTCCAAGTCCACTGTCCGAATCTCACGAGGAGGAGACTTGGAATAATCTACTAACGTCTCTCGACAATAGCGACTTGGCGCATAGTACATCGACCTCTTTCGCATCGATAACCGACCTTCTGAGCACTTCCAGATCATCGTCGCACAGATCTTCTAACACGCAGAATACATCAACTAGTTTTGGAGAGATAGGTGTATCAACCGACGAAACTTGCGACCTCCCGCCAGGTATTACAGAGGAGGATGTCCGACAAATCCGGGCGCGACATCGGCGAACTGCTGGGCGTGTTACTGCTCCTCGGACCCGCTTACCTGAATCAGACTACAGTGGAATATCTCGACCTCGAGATTCTCCGATGTCGATTCTACTTCATGAGGCTAGAGCGGCTAGGGCATCAAGGGATTGGCGGCGGGGACGAGACGAGTTATTCATGTTGCAGGCAATTGCCGAGAGGCAGCAGAGCCATGAGCAGGTGCCTGACGAGTGGTGGGCGCTAGCTGGCCTGTCTCCGGGCCTTGCACGGCAACAGTATGGTTTGTGAGCAGGGATGGATTTTGGGAGTTTAATGAGTCTGAGAAAGACCAAATTGTATGATATTACGACGCCGATCTCTGGCGTCAAAATGGTGCTGTCTAATTTCCAAAGTGCATACGGGGGCGTTGTGGAATGGTTGGCGATAAGTCCCATGGAAAAGGCAGGCATTCGGATCAGGGGGCACATGATTGATGAAAAGTCTCGTGCGCTGGAAGTGGTTTACGCTGTCCGTATGAAATAGCCAGTAAGGATGAGGCGCGGCAGCCTGTTTGGCTGAAAAGCAATCGAAGGATCTGCTCCTTCTTTCATCTACAACCGGTCCGTCGTCCTTCGGAAGTTGTATCCTCAAAACGTGCTTTCGTCCGTATACGACGGCTGCCGCTGCCGGATTTCTGCTTAAGGCTGACAGTCCAGGGAATTCCTTTCAAGCTTTCCCCCCGGCTTTGTTAGCACAGCATTCAGTGAGACATGCTATCTTCACAGTACGGGACATTGCGCTGGGAATGGAATCTATTCGCCTACAGACTGACGAGCAGTGACCCTGTCTTCATCTGGCCTCATGCTCGGTCCAGCCATACATCGTCTAAGAATGAGGAGGTATTCATCATAGCCAACTCATTGACGCAAACGTGGCGAGGTGGACGCCGAATGCACTGTCAAGGTATGTCCATTCCAGTCGCCACATTGTTATGGTATGAATGCAGCCGACGAGTAAGCCGTGGATGCTTCGCATACCGCATCCCAAGTATCTTGCATACGATTATGCTATCGTTTGCCTGACTACCTTAAATCGTGGATAACAATTTGCTGGCGACGCTCGTATGCCCAACAGCCGAGCAGGCGTGGAGAAGACAACGCTCGGTATTTCCTCCAGCCCACGCAGGCCCCCTCGTACTCCAGGCAAGAAGGCAGACTGTGCTCGTCACAGAATTCTGCCTCATTTCCCAGCAGTAACATTTCAACATGACCACATTCTTCAATGTGTTTCAGGTTGTGTTAGAAGGGAATTTATTACAAGGTACATAGCCATGCCGTCATTGGCCGGGAATATGACCTCGGAGAATTCCTCCTCAAGTCTGAAAAGTTCCACATGCGCGAGTTGAGATGGATTTTGACCCCCGACCTTTGTGGTCACTTGGGCGCGTTGTCACGCATCCACTGCGGGTTGGACCGCTGCGAGCAGATGCAATTCGTCTCTGAGCAGATGTCGGTAAGTTCGAGAATGGAGAAGAGGGGAGACTGTATGAGCGGTGAGAGCACCGATTCTGTGCCCTGCTTCGCTGCTTTCAAGTGGTCGGTAGCTCGACCTATCACACTGTGTGACGAGCATGGCCGGTGCTCAATCTGGCCTGCCTAGCTTGCATGAAGGCGTGCATCGTGCATGAGGAGTTGTTTATCGGGTTGTTGACGTTCAGTGGAAAATTTTCAGGCTCGTTGCCCTTCAAATTGGCAGCTACGCAGGGCTCTAGCGATTGCAACACTACTGTCGATATCACAAAGTGTCTGTGCTTCATTTCAGCAATCTTTGTGTATCTGAGCAAAAATGCAGCCCTCACGAGCATCGATAGGCGTCTGAGCTGCAAGGGGCACACCCCACATCAACCAATTGAAGGTCCGAGACGGGCTGTGGATGCCCGGAAAGCTTGCAAGTTGCTGGGGCTATCAACCATTTGGCGTCGGATGTTCTGCACCCTCCCAAGCAAGCTCTCTTTCCATTGCACCATACAAACCCTCGTGATCAGGGAGAGCTGCAAGTGATAGACGAGGTCGTCGTCGATTCCTCCTATTTTCCCCCAACCTTAGCATTCCAGCCTTCATTGCTCTTTCAACGAGTCACTGCGATTATTGTTAGCCCGGAGAAGATCGGTCAAATGATATCGCACGGATTTTCGAGACGAAGTACCATTAGCAGCAATGGCCGCCACATGCGTCGCACAGCCGGACAGAAACGGGCGAGAGAGCGTGTATTGTCGACCAAAGATCCTGAAGTCGACGACGGGCTGGGCTGAGGAAGTGCAATTTCAACCTTCATCCGAGGTGCGAATCGCAGGCACTTATGGCACTTATCATGTTGGAGGAAGGCGCGATGCGCTGCACACCGCCAACTCGTTTCCTCCAACTAAACCAACACCAACCTCCCGGGTATGCATAACACCCTGCTTACTTGCACATTCGTGGCTAGAACCCCTCTTACCGCCCTGCATATCATCCAGTTCATCGCCTTGACCTTGTTCGAGTCCACTTTGCGCTACTGCACATCTGAACCATAACTGCCTACTAACTTCCTTTTCTGCAGAACACATACACTTACCCTGACACATACCAAAGAGTATCCGTGCTGGTCGCGGCACTCTTACAGACTATTGCACAGACTCCCTCGACGTACGGGAGCTTACCGCCAGAAAGCAGCTACGATGAAGTGCCGTTAGCCTATCTCGAGGATGAGAGTGTAGCACGTGCATGCATCATATCAGACTCAACTGCACCCTACATCGGTCGGCGTGCACAGAAGTCGTCGACAAAGAAGTCTCCCAGCGATATGGACTTCAACGTCGACTTCGGAAGCTCGTCGGGCTTCAAGTCACATGCGAAGAAGAAGAAAGCCGCCCAAGCCAGCTTCGACCCGTGGAGCGACAACAGCGGGGAGAAGAAAGACGATGCGGGTGCCAATGGAGCGGGCGGGGATGGTGGGTTAGGAGGTGGTGATGGAGGTGATGCCAACGGCGCCGGTGGTGGAGGGGATGACAACAACGGTGGTGGCAATGACGACGACGCCGACTGGGGCTTCAGCACGGGTAAGAAGCCCAAAAAGAAGACCAAGAAGAAGCAAGAGGAGGAAGAGGAGGAAGAACGAAGGCAAAAAGAAGAGGAGGAGGCTAATGCTACAGCTGGCGGCAATGCTGATCCACTGAGCTGGGCCGACGACGCGAATGGCGAGACAGAAGATTGGACTACATCGTGGGGAGGAGCTAAGAAAAAGGACAAGAAGAAGAAGGTACTTCATCAACTCTTCGCTCATATCGATCATGGTCATATATGCTAACCACATTCAGGGCGACGCACCTCCTGCTGTTCCCGATGCTCCACCCGCAACCAATGCATTCCAAGACATTGATCTTGATGACTCTGCACCGAAGCTCGATTTTAGCTTTGACGGCATGGGCGACGCAAAGAAAACCGGTGGTGGCGCTGGTGGGTTTAGCAACTGGGGCAAGTCATGGGACTTTGACGGCGTAGGTAAGACAGAGGAGAAGAAGGAGGAAGCCTCTGACCTCGGCAATAACAACCCGTGGGGCTTCGGTGCTTCGAAAGCTAAGAAGAAGACCACAACTATGTCTAGCTTCGACTTTGGCGACTTCGGTTCATCTAATCAGGAGGACCTCAACTTCGACGCTGGTAATGATGTAGCTGACACTAAGCCCCCCGATGATGCGTGGGGCTTCGCCAATACAGGCAAGAAGGACAAGAAGAAGAAAGGTGCCGTCGAAGAGGTACCGGAGGAACCACCCGCAGAGCCAGAACAGAAGGAGGAAGACAACTGGGGCGGCTGGGGTGGCGCCAAAAAGGCTACGAAGAGCAAGAAGAAGAGTGCTTTCGACGATGCCTTCGCCGCCACGACCGAGACCGATAATGCTGCAGAGCCATCCTTTGATTGGGGTTTCGGCAAAGACAAGCAGAATGATCTTATTGGTGGAGTCGACGACGCGCCAGCGGTCAAGGAAGATGGAGGCGAAGATTGGATGTCAGGAGCCTGGGGTGCTGGCGGTAAAAAGAAGAAGAAGAAGGCTACTGACGACTTCCTCGATGACGGGCCACCACCTCCTCCAGAAGCGCCCGAGCCGCCACCACCACTTGAGATTCGCGAACCTCTCGTTGCTTGGGACTTCGGTCTGAATGCGAAGGACAAAAAGAAGAAGCAAAAACAGATGCAACTTGAAGGCAGTTGGATGGATCGTGTCACTCAGGAGATGGTCGACGCAGCCGAAGCCGAAGTCGCAGCCGCAGTGGTAGTAGACCCCGAACCCGTTTACGAGCCAGAGCCAGAGTTTGAGCCCATGCCACCTCCCCCACCGTTTGAGGAAAAGGTGGCTTGGGATCATGGTTTGAATGCCAAAGAAAAGCGCAAGAAGCAGAAAGACATGGTGTCGGATGGTACCTGGGATTTCCGCGTTACTCAAGAAGACATCGATGCAGAAAACGCGGCTGCAGATGCCGCGGCAGCCGACGTGGTAGTCGATCCAGAGCCTGACGTAGTGGTCGTGGTCGGCGAAGCAGAAGCAGACTCTACCCCATTGGAAGAACTTCAGCCTTGGGACTATATGCTTTCCTCCAAGGATAAGAAGAAGAAGGAAAAGGAACTTCGTGCAAAGGGTGAGTGGGATGACCGGCTCACGCAGGACAAGATCAACCAGATGATATTCGATCGTGACAATGCGGCAGCAGCGCCTCCGGTAGAAGTCGTTGCAGAGTTTGAACCTGAACCGGAGCCCGTGGTTGTTCTGGAAGCCGACACGGCAGCCGAGCCTGTGACTCCTCTAGAAGATCTGGTACCTTGGGACCATGGATTGACAGGTCCGAAGAAACGAAAGAAGGAGAAAGACATGAGGCTGGATGGCACATGGGAAGATCGACTCACTCAGGAAAAGATCGAGCAGATGATATTTGACCGAGACAATGCAGCAGCAGCGCCCCCCGAGGAAGTTTTTCCAGAGCCGGTGCTGGTGCCAGAGCCAGTGATTGTTCTTGAAGCTGAATCTGCACCCCCTCCAGAGGACCTCGTACCATGGGACCACGGGCTGACAGGTGCGAAGAAACGAAAGAAGGAGAAGGACATGAGGCTGGATGGGACATGGGAAGATCGACTTACCGAAGAGAAGATCGATCAGATGTTCGCGGCTCGAGATGCTGCCGCTGCAACCGGAGCTCCATTTGATGGACCTGAGCTGCTACCCGAGCCTGAGCCTGAGCCTGAGCCAGTGCCAGAGCCCCCTGCAGCTATCGAATCTCTTGAAGAGCTCGAGCAGCTAGTGCCATGGGATCACAATCTCAACGCCAAAGACAAAAAGAAGAAGGAAAAGTCAATGCGCCTGGAAGGCACATGGGACGATCGGTTGACACAAGAATCAATTGACGACAGGATCGCCGCCGCCAGGGCTGCAGCTCCCACAAACTTCGAACCCGAACTCATGGCCGAACCTGAGCCAGAACCTATTGCTGAAGAAAGAGTCCCATGGGACCACGGGCTGAGTAAAGTCGAAAAGAAGAAGAAAGAAAAGCAGATGAAGGCCGACGGCACCTGGGAAGATAGGTTAACACAGGAGCGAATAGACGATGAGGCTGCTACGGCTACTTTTGCCGGTGAAGAACCTTGGCCTGAGCGTGAGCGTGAGCCTGAATCAATTCTCGAAGAGCCTGTTGCAGAGCCCCAAGCCGAGCCACGTGTTCCGTGGGACTTCGGTCTGTCTCCGAAGGACAAGAAAAAGAAAGAAAAGCAGATGAAGATCGAAGGTACCTGGGACAACAGATTAACCCAAGAGAAAATCGATGAGGAAGAGGCTGCAAAGGCTGCGCAGCCAGAGCCGGAACCTGAGCCGGAGCCCTTGGCCGAAGAGCCCGTTGACAATGGCTGGAGCTTCGGGTGGGGGGCGTCGAAGACCAAACCTAAGAAATCTCTGCTTGAACCTGAACCTGAAAAGACCGAAGAAAAGGCGGAAGATAGTTGGGGCGGTGGTGGTTGGGGATTCGGCCTTGGCAAGGACAAGAAGAAGAAAGGCACAACTCCCGTCGTCGAAGAGCCCGAACCTATTCTCGAGCCTGAACCTGAGCCAGCCAAAAAGGAGAACGTAGATGACACCTGGAGCTTCGGCGCAACGACTAAAGACGTAACGACTAAAGACAAGAAGAAAAAGGACAAAGGTTCAAAGAAAAGCGATCTCTTCGAACCACCTGCGGAAGACCCTGTGCCTGAACCAGCGCCTGCAGCTGAAGATGACATGTGGGCATCTCTTTCTAAGCCGGAAAAGAAGACTACAAAGAAGGGCAAAAAAGGCATAGATGAACTTCCACCACCTGCGCCCACGCCACCGACACATGGACTTACACCTGAACCAGAGACGGAGCCAGCAGCATTGCCTTCAGTCGACGAATTCAACTGGGGTGGTCTGGACACTGGCAGAAAATCAAACAAATCGCTGGCAGAAGAAGCTCCTGCGAAGAAAAGTTCGAGCAGTATGTGGGGCTTTGGTTCTAGCAGCTCAACGGCCAAGACTAAGAAGGAGAAGGAGAAAGAAGCCAAGGCCAAACAAGAAGAGGATGAACGTTTGCAACGCGAGGCTGAGGAGGCCGAAGCTGCCAAAGCCGAGGCCGAACGACTAGCGGCCGAAGCAGAGGCTAAGCCGAGCAAGAAGACAAAGGCAGGGAAGTTGACCAAGACACCATCCAAGCTCGATGAAAAGAAGAAAGGCGATGATCTGCTGGATCTGCTCGATGAGCCTGTACCCACTCCTGCTTCGACCACTTCAAAACTGAAAAAGACTTCTACGAGGGGGAGCGACAAAAAGCTTGAAGAGGTGCCCGAGGCAGAGAACAAGCCCCAGAGTGATTATTTCGGCTTCTGGGGGGGAAATTCAAATGCGAAGAAGACAACTGGCAAGAAGGGCACGGACGACAAAAACGAAATTAAGACCAAGGTCTTGACCAATGAGGAGGACGCACTACTGGCTGAGCTAAACGAAGATGAGATTCAAGCGATCCTCGACGACGCGCCAGCACCTTCTTCCTCTAAGCTCACGAAGACCATGAGCAGTGGCAAAACCAAGGTGAACTCTTCTGTTGCTGATCGCGCCAAAGCGTTTGAACCAAAGAAAGAAGAAGTCGGGAAGAAATCGAAGGTCACTAGCGCTGCGGTGATAGTTGAAGAGGCGGAGGCAGAAGTCGCGCTAACCCCGAAAGAGGCTAAGAAGGCTACTAAATCATCAGCTAAATCATCGAAGTCCAAATTTGACCAGCCACCTTCACCACCACCTGCTGAGGAACAAAAGAGATCAAAGGACTCTATCCCAGGAGGGTTTCCGGGAGCATTTGGCGACGACGACGACCTGTTGGCTGACGAACCATTTGTGCCTGAGCCCGAGCCCATGAGCGTGAAAGCTAAGAAAAGCAGCAAGGTCGAAAAGCTTGAAAAGAAATCGAGCAAAGCGACGAGTAGCAAGAAAAAGTCGCTCGCCTTCGAAGAGACTGTCGAAACTGTTCCTGAGCCTGAGGCTTTTATCGACGACGTTGATCTTCTTGACGAGCCAGGGAAGCTGCCAACGCCTCCACCGGAATCTGAGAAACCGAAGAAAGAAAGAGCACGCGTCGAGAGGTCTGCGACGGCGTCTTGGGGCTTTTGGAGTGCTTCTGCTCCAATTCCAAAGAAGCCGACAAGATCCAAAACTGCTGACGACCTGTCAGCGCCAGCCACTAAGAAGTCCATATCTCCACCAAATCTCACCCGCTCAAAGTCGACCAAGTCCTCGAGGAACAAGGCACCCCGAGACAACAAGGACTTCGACAAAGCTTCGAAGACATCCGGCTCTGACAAGGAAGATAGTGGCAAGCAGAGTGACCGGCCCAAGCCGTCACGTGGTAAGAGCCTCACGAGCTTCATGATGGGCGCAGCTCCTCCCTCCGCCATGCGAAATGGTGGTACCTTGAAGAGGTCAAACACAACCGGATCCAAGTCTTCCTCGAGACGACAATCGATGGTCGACAGTGGTTTGCTTTCACCACCACCGGAGGATGGGAATCCTATCACGGCTAAGGCTGCTAAGTTGATGGGCTTCACCAGTGGTACACCCAAACGTCGGTCATCTACCAAGGAAAAGAGCAGGACTTATGCCGACCCGTATCCAATCGACGATGACGATATGGTGATGATTCATGCTACCGACAAGGAGGCCGGTACGCATAGGCCAAAGCCAAAGAACAAGGTTGTCACCTCGGCTAAGCGAAGCTCTACAAAGCCGCGAAGTAAGACTATTTCGGGTGACGAGGATGTCGTCATGGTCGACTCACCCATCGCAATGGACTCTGCAAACGAGGATCTCGAAAGACCCCAACTTCAGCGAAGCAACACAGGCAGGAAATCATTCTTCGGCAGCTTCTTTGGAAGCGGTTCAAAGACTCTGGCTGAGAACTCACGATCAGCACCAGCTACTGACAACGAGGATAATGTGCCACCATCTCGATCAAGAGGCAACTCGCACAGGAGATCTCGAGTCATAAGTCCTGCAGATGGATTCACAACAGATGCGCCAGGTGAGACAGATGCTGACATCGCAACGAAAGATGCTGAGCGCAGAGCAAAAAGAGCTGCAGCAAAGAGAGCCGAAGAAGATGAGCGGCTTGCACGAGAGCAACGCCGTCGTGAGAGGCGTGAACGTGAGAAGGCAGATCTGGAAGCGAGAAGGGAGCGAGCTCGTGAGCAGGCCAGGAAGGAAAGAGAAGCTGAAGAACAGCGCAAAGAAGAGAAGCGGACACGGCGACGCGAGAAAGAAGCTGCTGAGCGTGCTCGGATGGCGCAAGAGGAGGCTGAGATTGAAGCTGCTGCGGAAAAGAGAAGAGAAGAACGACGGCGTCTTCGTGAGCAACTCGAGGCTGAGGCAGGCATCCACCCTCTTACGAAGGATGATCGCCGCCGCACATATGCTGGTGAAGAGGAAGCGAGGACACGGAAAAAGGGCGACCGCACTAAGCCACGAACAAAAGAGTCCTCTGGCAGACGTTCGACTGCTCTGATGGCTGAGTACCACGAATCCAGATCTGGCAGTGGCCGAGGTGTCAAGCCGCCTGAGAACAAGACAAGTTCCTGGATTGACTCTCAGAAAGACGAGCCTCCAGAGCTACCGCCTATTGAACCAACAGTTCTCGATGCAAGTGGACAGGTCCCACGTCCTGTCGATGATGGCGGCTCTGGTTCTCGGCGGCGCCACAAGGATAAGTACGCTGGCTTGACTGAGAATGAGATTGCGCTAGCACGTGCGAAACGGCGCGAACGGAAGATCCTCGAGAAAGAAAAGAGCACAAGCGGTGGCAGCGACGACAAGACGCAGAAGAGGTCGTCTAAACGCCAGAGCAGAATTGTCGAGGACGACTATTATGCCAATGCTGATCCAGTCAGGACTTTCGATGGTCGTCCGCAGCAGGCTAAGAGACACAGTTTCCTTGGCAAATTCTTCTAGACAAATCTTTGAACTGTTATGGGCTCATCGAGCTCGCTGGTCGAGCGGCATTCATATCCTGGAGGCACCAATCGTGATTTACGACTTTTGAAGCGTTCAGCGATGCATGGGGTACAGCAGAGGACATGATCATGAGGATGGCAACACTGGGTCATTTGTATAGTATATTACAGACCATCTATAGTGAGGGTACGCCTTGGCCCTTCTCGACGGACTTGCAAAGGGATGGAGGGACTTCTGGGCTGTCAATTGTTGGCACGTTGGATCTACCTCTTCTATGACTGTGGTATTACTATGTTGTGATTTGGAGAGTTGCCTAGGATTGTTATAGGTCTTATGAGAGGACGTCGATGGCGAGCGTATATAGGGGAGCACGTTGGATGTTGTCCTCGTTTTTGGGGCCTTGTCTGGTCTCAATTCGACGACATAGATACCCTTTTGATGAAGTATTTAGCTTGGCGACTCAGTTGTCATGCGAGGGCTACTTGCGTGTCGACCCATGTGCACCCAAGCACTACTGCGTGGACGTTGGTTGCATAATTCGACCTACGGCTCTGTGAAGCAGCTGGTATAAATCTATCTATTGAACCCGCATACTTGTACACGCACGCCTATTATGACCTGCGTCTCTACCACCGATCAAGTCGTCCCAACGCTCGAGCCAACATGCGCGTCGCTCCAGCTACGTCAGCCTGGTAAGATGGTGATGGTTTGCGGCCGTCTCGATGGTACGAGGTGTTCACGGTGGATAGTGGAGTCGGTAGTTCGTGATCTGGTGGCTTGTGGTCTGAAGGTGCATACAGTCTTAGTTCTTTGTAGTTTCTCGTCTTGCCTGCGCCAGCGCCTGCGGTTTGGGATGCTGAGCTCTGATACTGGCTTGGACGACTGGAATCTGCACGATAGGCTGGATTTGGATTTTGGGGGCTCGGTCCCTGGTCGTGTTGGTATTGTGCTGAACCTTCACTGAGGCTGAGGCTCTCATCGTGCCGGATGGGATCTTCGTAAAGTCTTTCCTGCGTGGTATTTTCAGGGACAAGTTGAGAGTGACGGACATTTGCCCACTGATCCTCGTAGTTGCTGTGTAGATCTGGTGAGTTCGGGTGCTGCGTCTCGCTTGGAATGTTCAGGGAACCGGGGTATAGCTCAGACATGACGTGCCGGGTAGTTGATGGTGTATGAGCCAGCGATGGAGTCGTCGTGGTACGAGACTCTTCGTAAGATGGTCTCGGCACTTCAAGGCGTTGTGTGGCGTGCAGATTTCGTCTGAACGTTGATCGTTTTGAGTGTGCGACTTTTGCTTCCTCCCGTCTAGGCGAATGTGGCGAGTTCGGGGTGCCTGCACAACTCTCCGCCTGATGCCTGTTCTTCCGATGCGTTTCTACAAAAGCTCGCGGTACCTCTAGGGAGCAATGGCAACCAGCTATGCCAGCAAAGTCTCTAAGATGTCTCTGCAGCCCTTCCGAAAGGCGCTCGGCCCCCGGACGTCTGTTGACTTCTCTGTCGAAGCACGGCAACACTTCCTCAAGGAAAAGTCCAACAAGCTGGAAGATTTTGCCGTTGTCCTTCTTGAGCTTTTTCTCCGAGTCTTTGTGTAAGGTCTCGGCCCAGCTCACCACCTGCATTAGATTCGCGTGAAAGCTTGCATCAGCAAGACCTCCTCCGCGACCCGCCTGTCTGTTCTTTGAAGCTCTGTGCTTGGCGAAGGAGGAGACAGTGCGACCGCACAAAACGGTCAGAATGTCCATAGTCACTGCTGCTAGACCAAAGATGTCTGCGGCTCGCATGTCGTGTGCTGTGGACTTCCAGGACTGGACCAGTGCTTTTTTGGTCTCAACGGGCATGGCGTATGTGAATCTTGACGCTGGCACTTCTGCAGTTCTTGCTCTCTCAGACGAAGTCGAGGATCGTTTTGATAAAGCATCGAGCCGACGAGAAAAAGTGCGATGAGGGCCCTCCATGTAGAAGTCTGTGTCACTTTGATTACTCCTCCTGCTTTCAACACTAGGAGCCCATGGCGTGTCGCTCGAGAGGTTGTCTGCTAACCTCAGCTGAAGACGAGAAGAGTTGCTTCTAAACACAGGAGTAAAAGCATAGGATCTCTCCAGACTATTGGACCTGATGGTTTCATTCCTGCCGTCGTTGCTGCATCGTTTCGCTGGATCGACTCGCGGCGGATATTGATCCCTGCAGGGCGCAGATCTTCCACTCGATGCGAGTATCGCCTTAGATCCACCATGAATCTTGACGGTCAAGCCTCTCTTCCAAAGTTCGGGAGCGGCATACTGATAGTGTTCGAGATCGTCTCTCGCTGCTGGTTCCGCTAAGAGCCAATTGTCACCCTCGAAGTGTCCCAGACTTACCTGAAATCGCTCATCAAGGAGCAACCGAGAAGGGCGCACAGCTCCGTGATAGGCGCCTTGTAGATGTAGCCAAGCAAGAGCGGTCGAAATACAGTGCGGCCACGTGAGGAAATGTTTTCGACGTTCAGGCTTTGTCAGTAGTCCAAACGCCTTAGGCGCGTCGCTGAGGACGCCCTTCAAGCTGTACTTTGTTGCAGGAGACAGGAGGATGTACAAATGATCATACTCTGTGTACGAGCCATAGACAGATATCACATGCTGATGACTCAAGGATTTGACGGCCGCTATTTCTGACAACATGTCTACTTCTGCGTCACGATCGTATGCTGCGTAGTGTCGGCGTACCAATATTCGATCGATTGGCGATGGCAATCTGACCTTCTGCCAGCCGCTGCTCAGTCTCCCTGATGCTTTCTGCCCAACGTACTGAACTGGCACGTACTCCTCCCGGCCATATCTGATGTGCTCGCCGTCGTGGAGAACACGCACAAGGTATTTGTATTGCTGACGATAAAACAGTTCGCCAAGGCCCGAGGTGCCATCCTGGGAAAGTCTCAACGAGGCAACTTCGTCCTCGGCGAACGGCAGATAGTCGTCATCGTAGAACTCGTCAATAAGGCGAAACACCTGTTGGGGAAGACCAACGGCGATAAGTGTAAGGAACAAACGTTTGGCTTTTGTCGCAATCCGTTGTGCATAAGTAGGTCCTGAGGCCTCCGCTAACCCAGACACTGGCTGGTTCGCGGCTTCCCCTAAGTGCGAGTAGATGAAGTGTGTTGTCACAGTAGTCTCGATTCTTTCAGCCGTCCATGCGTCTGTCATTGTCGGAAATACGCAGAAGCGCTGAGACGTGAGCAACAAATGCAGACGTATGTGGTGCCATCGTTGGCTGAAGACCGAAAAACGTTGTTGATGTTCGGATGGAACCTACTGACAGTTCATTGTGATGCTCAATTCTGGGCGCCGTGCAGCGATAAAGCCTGTCCAAGCTGGTTTCGGAGCCTGCAGTCGAGTGGGTTAGGAAACCCAGTGAGCTGGTAGGAGTTACTGTACTGACCGTCTCACTCGGCCCCACTGAGGTTACTTTCGGAAAATATAGTTCACCTTGATCTGCCACACTACATGATCAAAACCTTTCAGATGTAGCACATGTTGCCGAGCCTGATAGCATCAATCATCGACGAGATGTTTCGCTCCGAATGTGCAATCTGGCCAAAAGTGTAACGTGCCCCTCCAGACGATCTGTAATACTAGATCGGACTTGATGTATCATACAGCAGTCCTGAACCATGGCAGACGGCGACTAGCGACGGGTAAGGCAGAAGCCACAGTGGCCCTTGCAGTGATTCTGCAATTCGTTCGCGGGAGGCCGACCATGTGTTACAGGAATTTGTTCCGACACGTCAATGCGCGATGATGTTCCCAAATTTCAGACTAGCATGCCGATGCTGCATACTCGGAGGTTTACAAGACTAAAGGCCCAGCATAAAGCTGTGTCATCTGGGCTGTCGATTCCTCGGTCAACTGCGCAGTTGATGCCAAGCTACGCTGGAGTACTCCAGCGTAGCTCATGCCAGCCTGTGTCTCGTCACAGAGGGTAGGGTCTGGTGCGAGTCATACGATGTCGTTGGTCAAACGGTACATACTTCTCCAGGAGTAGCGGTCCACAAACCCTCGTTAAAACAAGCGCGCCAAGCGGCTCAAACTGTGTCTCCCGATATGTATCCTCCTTGCCTACTGGGGAGACACGTGCATTTTATTAGTGTTCAGGAAAAGCAACGATCTCTTGCTTGTACCAATCGGAAGCCGACCTTTGATTGAGCTTATCTATGGAGCACCCGCTTAGACGCAAGGTACGTTACGCGGCCACCGGCCGTTGAGATTCACCCGAAACTCACTCCACGCTTGTAAACCGCAGCTTGACTCGTTCGTTCCCACTTCGCGTGTGGCGTCGTAACGGCTTCTCAAGTAGGTACATACAGTACTTGGGAAGATACGACAGAAGCAAGAAAAGGTGAAATTCGGGTCTGCATCAGTTGCGCAAGGTCTGGTGCGAAAACGCATCGCCTGAATTTGTTCTGATTTTCCTTTCTCTCGAGTGCCCGTTCCCCTGCAACTGGTCGATGTGGTGTGCCTGAAGCATTCTCAAGGAGTGCATGACTGTGACTATCGGTGAGCCCCGTGACAGCTCTCTCATGAACTGTTGATCCTTCACATGTGCCAACTCGTTGTCTGATGCGAGGTGAAACAACTGTGTGGCTCCTTTTCAGACAGGTCCGCCGAACTAGCCGCGAAGCAGCGTACATACTTCTCCTTCGCACATCCCTTTCGTTGCACCTACCACCTGCTGGACAACCCAGGCTGTAGCATCGACACTATCACAATGTCGAGCACTCCCGCGACCAATAGCTACGAGCAGGGCGACATAGCATGGGTGCTCACATCAACGGCATTTGTCCTTCTTATGGTTCCCGGCGCAGGACTCTTCTATGCTGGCCTAGCACGCCGCAAATCCGCCCTCTCCCTCCTCTTCCTACCCATTGCGGCCGCCTGCATCGTCTTTCTCCAATGGTTTCTCTGGGGCTACTCACTTACCTTCTCCCACACGGGCAGCGCATTCATCGGCGACGTGTCTAACGTTGGCTTTCGGAACGTACTTGCAGGGCCCTCTGTTGTATCTCCCAAAATCCCGGATCTACTCTTTGCGGTGTATCAAGGCATGTTCGCTGCTATCACGGCTGCACTTGCCGTCGGTGCTGTAGCAGAACGTGGACGTGTGGCCCCCTGCCTATTATTTGTCTTCATCTGGACAACGCTTGTGTACGACCCAATAGCCTACTGGACATGGAACCCGGCTGGATGGGTAGCGAAGCTGGGCGGACTGGACTTCGCTGGCGGCACGCCCGTGCACATTGCGAGTGGCTCAGCGGCCCTGGCTTACTCGTTCATGTTGGGCAAACGAGGCGGCCATGGAACGTTCGAACTAAATTTTCGACCGCAGAACACCACCTTCGTGATCGTGGGCACGTTGTTCTTGTGGATTGGGTGGTTTGGCTTCAATGCGGGCAGCGCACTTGGCGCTAACCTACGAGCAGCCATGGCCTCGGTCGTGACAAACCTGGCTGCGGGTGTCGGAGGCATCACCTGGTGTGCAATGGACTATCGACTTGAACGACGATTTTCCGCTGTCGGCCTTTGCTCGGGCATTGTAGCTGGACTGGTGGCCATCACGCCTGGATCTGGATTTGTACCGCCATGGGCTGCACTTGTCTATGGTATCATGGCTGGTATTTGCTGCAACGTTGCAACGAAGCTGAAAACCTGGATCGGAGTCGATGATGCGCTAGACATATTTGCCATACATGCTGTTGGCGGATACTTGGGAGATCTCCTTACCGGCCTCTTTGCTTCGGGCTACGTCGCTGCCCTGGATGGCACCACTCAAATATCCGGAGGGTGGGTCGATGGACATTGGGTACAACTTGCCATCCAGCTTGCAGATGGTGTGACGGGGATGGCATACTCTATTGTGCTGAGTGGCCTGATATTGTTTGCTATTAGCTATATTCCTGGTATGCACTTGAGGGCATCGAACGCTGATGAGATCATGGGCATCGACGAATGTGAGATAGGCGAATTTGCATATGACTATGTCGAGGTAGATAGGGATGTTGCGAGCAGTGCCGAAGAGACACCCGCTCTACGGCGCGGACAGCTGGGAGACTCGCAGGTGGACACGACGTTCGTTGCCGATCCGGATGACATCAGTCTCCGAGCATATGCTGTGAGGCCAGGTGTAAAACAGTGAATGCTCGTGTCAGGAGTTGGCCATGTATGCTTATCACCGGCCTTAGACTTCCTATTCTCTAGGCTTGCGTGCATATATCATGAACATATCGCGAAAATGTGACAGAGTCAGCGTGAGTATGTTCGACTTAAATGCCTAGAGAAGTCCACGCCTGTGATGGATGGAAAACCCATGAGAGAGGAAATGGAATGATCTAAGTGTGTCAGGGGAAAGGGTTCAAGGCTCGGCCAGTCCCGCGTAGACTGTCCGCCGCTTGGCGCGCAGAAGACGCTCTTACTTTACCATAATCCAAAAGAGAATAATAAGAGACCGCAGACAGCTACCTGTATTGTATCAGCATTAACTCAATCTCGAGGAGGATTTGATATATACCAACTTGCGCACTTCAAAAAGATCTCTTCGTCAACTGGGGCCATAGTATTCGGTGCGCCACAATGATGCAGGAGGGCTGTCTTAACGAAGAGGAATACACATTCCGACCTATCTCTTTTTGGCCTACAGAAAAGCTATATGGGGTATCATAAATCTCAGCAGATCTTCTTCCAAACACAAACGAAGAGCCCGTATTACCACTATACGTGTTCCCACAACCTCATTTTCGGGCACGTTCGTCCTCCATGGGCGCGTAAGGAGGATTGCCATGGCCGAATGCAGCTAGTAAACACTTGTGGACAAGCATGGGATCGACCCAGTCTTATATGCACGTTCAGCTTCGGCAGTCGTATCATGCTCGATATCGATGTCTCTCCAACCATCTGGACCTTCATACTCGTACACACCGGGCACACGGCTAAGCACAGTGCCCAGCCCACGATGCACCTCGATCTGGAATGGCTCGAATGGTAGCTTTTCGCCATCTACCGAGAAATAGCCTGTTTTCCCAGACGAGCCTGACACCTTCTTGAGTATTTTCTGCATTGTGCTTGGCTTCTGTACACTGATAGCGCTGACACCTGTGACAGTGTGGTCTTGCTCGGACATCTCTGTCATTGGACGCCCAAATCTGGGTATGACTCGGACAGCTGAGATCTTCCGCACGCGCACCACATCCTCATCGAAGAATGTGCCGTCCGCAACAGCTAGGAGTAACTTTACTGCTTTCATCCGACTGACGTCTCCGTCAATGTTTACCAGGTCCATCATGCCATCATTGGGTAGACTTGCAGGAAAGAAAGGCGCGTCCGCGGCCATCCAGCACATATTACCACAGTAGAAATTGCCCAGGTTGGGGTAGGCTTCCAGTCGTGTCCAGCCAGAGTTCTCGTCCTTCGGTAACGGGTCGTTGACAGTCCCATGCTTCAGTGGCGGAAGACCTAGTCCATCTTGTGCTTCCATCTCCTTGCCTAGGATAGCATTTGAGGGCGATAGCTGGTGTCTTGGCCTAGACACTTGTTGCGCATAATGCTTCTTGATGGCTTGTTTGTCGTCGATCTCAGTCTTCACGGCATAGTCAATGGGATACAGAGTCTTGCCAAGCAGTCTGACTAGAAAACCGAAGGTAAATCTGAAATCACCCATCCAGCGTATGTTTTCTGTTCCGAGATCGCTTTCAGCCACTATGCCCAGGCTTTGGGACAGGAAGGACAGAGTACGCTTATCACCTTGGGTGATGCTTGCGAGATCGAGTGGTGTTCGCACGCCTTTGACGATGGACAGAGCGGCTACACTAGGCTCGCCGGTCCCGAACAAGTTCCAGGACATGGCGTTGCCAGTGCCGCAAGGTAGCTGGACGACAGCTATCTTGCGCAATGCCTGGGCCGCGTTTCTTTTCCTCGCCAGGCCATTGAAGCATTCCATTGGCAGGCCGTCACCAGAAGCACAGGCCAGCACATCATAGGCATCAACATCCAGGTTCTCGGCTATCTCAACAGCGTGACCTCGACGGGTTGTTGTCTGCACATCAACTGTGCAGCCAGCGGCTTCGAAGACAGGAGCGATATGCTTGTTGTAGAGAGATTGTGCTTTTCCAGCGCCGCCAAACGGGTTGATCAGCACCTTTATCCTAGCTCTTTTCAGCGCTGCGCCGTATGCACGCTCCAGTACGCGATCAGTCCATCGTTGGGCTACATCTGATGCGGTCGCTACGGGATATATCAGAGTTCGGACGAGTAAGCGAGCGTTTTTCTTGGGAGATTTTGGCCTGACATATTTGATAGCGATTGTATTGGCCGACAGCTCAGCGTCAAGTATATGGTAGAAGGGTATGTTTTTGGCGAGATGGGATTTCTGCAACAGGCCGCAGAGATAAAGGCTGTCCGAGTCGTCGAATGCATCGTCTGCAACAAGAACGCCATCGGCTCCTAGAGTAAGGCTCGCGTTCGCTCCGACATGCAGTGTAGATTCGAGGATAGTGTCGCGGTCGTCTTCCGAGATTGCCGCAGTGTCGCTGAAAGGGTCCGTATGGCCTGATGGCTGTGGAGACATGTTGTTGCTGTTACAGGAAGATGAAGGTCAAATGGTGAAGGTAGCAATATAGGGCATGCGCCTCCAGGACATATCACGAAGCAAGCGACATGGTGGACGCCTTTAGACTAGGTGAGTTTCCGGTCGGAAGCTCGACGGAAATGAGTCCCTCTAAGATTATTAATTGATACGTCGAAAGCCTGACCACGGAAATCCTACTGTGCTGCAGGCCGGATGCACTGGAAGTATCATGTGGGCCTAGAGATGCATTCGTCGGATTCGGGGTCCCGAGCAACTTCAGCCGCACTGCGGTGGTGAGCCCACCGCGACATCCTGGTTGTTAGTGTGCCTGACTCCCGAATCACCGGAGCGGTACGGATGATCATAGAGCACCTTGCGCCTTGGGGACACCCCACTGCATGCCGAGTGCTTTCACCACACACCTGCCGGACAAACAAGGTGGCCGCTGCTGCACGCTTATTTTGGGCTAACCATCGGCCAGTTTGTGTGTCCGGCAGGTGACCACAGAGCTTGCCCTTCTTGACCGATGGACGTCTCGACTTCCAAGTTGGTATCTACCATCGAACGTGCTGAGTGGCTTTGATTTGTGTGCCTCGTCGCACTGATGAAAGGTATTGCTGAGGGTAGCGGCCATGGGGTACCATATGCCATTCTGGCTACACGGCAAACATGACCTGGTGCCAGCAGGGAAGCCATTGCCAGCACGGTTAGCAGGCTGAGGAGCTCTCCGCGATGCTCGTTGTCGTTTGAACAACGCATGAGATTGTGTACCTATGTAACATGACAATCACAATGCGTCTCGGAAGACTTCCATCCAATCCTGCCGAATTTCAACGTCCGACATGTGTACAATTAGTTCTATTAGCTCGTCAACGCCAGCGCTACGCAGTCTCCCCCCAATGCCTAAACTATAGCTGGATATCGTTGTTAAGCAAACGCACCTCTTCCCCAGGCTTGAAAGCAGGTAGCCCGATGTAGGGGCAACCATCGCACCTGAAAGCATCACCCAAGCTGCAGTTTCCGCAGCTGCCGACTTTTCCTGGTACTGTGAAATCAACCTCGGCCAGATCATCTGCCTGTAATTTGATGGAATTTAGCGCCGCATCGGCGTTGTCTCGCTTGCTTTTGTCTTCTGCCTCTAGACGCTGCGCGAGACCACATGTGCAATCTTTGCAGGCCCTTCGTCGCTTGGCTTTCGGTTTGCACTCGGTTGCTAGATGTTGTTAGCTGTGTTATATCAATAACCAGGCCACACTTACGAATCTTGACCGGGCCTTTCAGATCTTCTTCATCGAGGAGGGTGTCCTCATCAATAAGCTCATCGTCAGAATCTTCCGCTAAATCGTTCAGGCTCCCATCATCGAAGCCAACACCAGCAGGAATATTGTTTGTCATGTCCTGGCTCTTGCGTTTACCGTTCAGTGGCAGAGACACAGAACCATCGTGGGTTGTGCTTAGTCCACCTGCTGCTTGTGCGACACCGTTGGCTCTGTTGCCGTTCTTTCGCCCTAGTTTCAAGGGAACCGCTACTTGTGAAAAATCCTGCTTGACAAAACCTTTTCCTGCCTCGTACGAAAGTCCTGCCAGAATTGCCTCGTTTTTCTCTGCGCCACCGCTTGTGCCCAGCTGTTCGTCCTGACTTTTCAGGAGACCACCAATCTTCAAGGACTTGACAAGTAGCTCAAAAACATTTCGACCAAGTAGTGACTGGCTTTCCCTCCTTGTGTTGTCTGCGTCGGAAAGCACCATAATCAAGTCGTAGGTGGCTTCGGGTAGGGACACCAGACCCATGTTCAATCTGTCTAGCATTTGCATGTCTGTAGATTGGCGATCATGCATCCCCATAACTTGCGTCAGCTTCTCTTGATGTGAGGATAAGGAGGGCGGCGAGAGTAGCAGGGTGCGCTGTGACGGGGTGGTTGCGCTCGGCGCCGGCGCAGTCTTTGTCGGCATCGTGAAGTCGTCGGACATATCCATGGCGAAAGAGGGAGGCATGATTCCTATACTGATGCGTATCTTCGAAGGTACGTCTCAAATACTTAAAAAAACGTCCTAATCGCAATCTCGATATCACCTGAGACTTGGGCTTCAATTTCATTTTTTGAGTACTCGTGCGGGGCAAAACGGGTAGACGCCATGCATCATCGGAGTGCTTACCAATCACATGCTTCACAGCTTCGCTGAACTCTTGCTGCCTGTACATCTGTACCTACCTTTTGCGACTTTTAAATACACTTGGGTATGTCTTGCAGGTTCAAGCACATGGTAGTATTACTAGTCTGACCCTCAAGAGCCTCAAAATAGCACGCAAAGAAGCCTTAGGCAGCAACTTTCTAGGGTAAACATGAGCTCCTGGACTACTAGCGTTCCGTACAGAGCCGCCTGTGACGACGCTATGCTGAGACTTCGACAGAATTCAAATGATGCAATGATGCCCTGCCCTCTTCAGTTCTAGAGATGCCTACCAAGGAGAATGTCACCTGTCGGAGCAACAGATTTCCAAGCTACTTGCTGACTTCGTTACAACATCAGGTACATACGCAGCCCTCAGCACCCGAATGATATCAGGCCGGGAGGCGTTCGCTTTTCCTGACGTACTCTCCTAAGTTCTCGAATCATTTCATTCACGCTAAGTGCGATAGGCGAGTGCCGCTGCGACATTGTTGCTATTGCACGATAGGCTCGTTGGCAGGGATTGTGCCATCTTTCCAAGAATGACCAATATGTACCTTGATAGACTTTCACTCCAGAGGTTGAAGTAGCACAGCCGATGAGTAGCTAAGCTTCAATGCAGCAAGTGCTCTTGTGAGCTGACTCTGAGCCAGGAACCGAGTCAAGCGTGGTAAGCTAGTGCCCCGCACTCGACTTATCGGCACCTGACGATCAATCGGAAATCGCCTTTTGGCCCCCGGTTGGCCGCTAACGGTAGAAGGTTGGAGTCGTCCCTGACGCTCGCCAACGTCTGTCGCATGACCTAACTCTTCTAATCCGATACTAGACATCGTTGAGACACGTTTATTGGTGTCATTAGCTAGAGAAGGCTTGAACGCGTGTACTGATGGTCATCCTTACTTCATTGGCAGGAACGCTGGAGACGCAATGTCTACTCCCGGTCTGTGCATCGAGTCCTGACAAAGGTTGCATTCTTCCCCGCTCCATGATAAGGTCTCCTAATCTTGAAGGATAAAGACTATCATGCTTCAAAAAGGCAGATGCCACTCTTTCCTGCCACACTACTAGTATGCAAAGGAAGCCTGTGGATTGGGTGATTATCGAACCGTCAGCTGATAGTGTAGTGCACCTTCTTTAGTCGAATTCTAGCTGTTTCTTCACTCATGATCGACGTGGTCCGAGCTTCACCACACCCTGCCGTAGAACCCTTGATCACGGCACCTTCCCAGTGACACCACGTTTACCTCACAGTACTTCCTTTTCTTCCATCACAACCAACCACAATCTATCGCAGCCACTTCGTCTACTAGCATTGCAAGTTGATCATACTTGCAGTATCATCCACGCAACCTTACAAATCACCTCGTCTGCAACAGTAAGTCATTGGTGCGGCTGTTCCCCTCACGTGAGCACTCTACATGGACGTCAGGTCAACTACTCGCTGCTCCCTTGGGCACAATGCGGCCCTCTCTGAACCGATTAGACTGACACACGTTCAGTGACTAGAACTGTCAAAAACAACGACCGAAACCACGCTGGTATTGCCGACGGCACTGCTGTGCCTGAAGATCGCCTTCCTCGCTACTTCGCCAAATCTGGTCACGTCGACGCTGATCCAAAGGGCGTCAAGAAGCAAGGAGGTGGTCGGGGCAATTGGTATGTCGACACACGTTGTTCGTGACCTTTCGAATACTAACCGTTGCAGGGGCACTCTTACTGACGAAGCCGACGACTCCGGTTACGCCTTTGTCAACCAGCGACGTCGATCAAACAGCAGCACTCAGGCACTGAACGATTTCAAGACCAAGTTCGAGGCAGTTGACCAGGAGCCAGTCTTCGAAGAAGGGCTTCACGGACCTACCGAAGACGATGTCGAACAAGCTTCGACCCTCAGCAAGGAAGATACCAACTCCAGCGTTGACTCTGACGAAGGTGTAAAGAGAATGTAATTTTGTAGAACATGACGAAGGAATGAATGAATGAAACTGCGAGCTCGGCTAGCTGATTGCTGATGCTTTGGCGACATGTCCTACAAGATGGCGTTAGCTTGAGCTCATAGGTGTGGATTACATATGACACGGTGAGCTTTGCATATGCCGAAATGGCTATGCTAGGTTACATGCCGTGGCATAACGAAGGTGTATAACGGAATGCTGGGGTGGCTCATATGTATTAGCACATGAGCGTATAGGCAATCCATCGATTCATAGCACAGCTGCTGTGAGACACTGTCATACTAGCACCTACAACAGAATGCTATCTGTGCATACATGACCTGTGACTGTATTGATAAGCTCGAAAGCGTGCCGCTAGCAATGTGTATCATTCGGTAGTGTGTTCTCGCAAAATGGGTCATGTTTCCGGACCCTAGTCGCACCCTTGCGCTAGGTTCTGATTCGTTGCGGTCTTGGCTTGGCATAGCATCCAGGAACGGTGTCACTTCGACGTAACTCGTTCGCATTCGCGACTCTTGATCAAGTACCCAAAGTAGTGCCACGAATCATGCATCTGCACCTCGTGGAGCATTGGCCAGTCGTCACCACAGGGACAGACCTATTCGCCATGATACAGCTCAGTCATCAGTTACACAATTCTCCACGGTCAGGTAGCAAAGTCATCAATTCAGTCAATTGGGAAGCAGAGCGCTTAGTAACGATGACAGCTGATTCCCGGCGTACAAGATAAATGCACCAGGCTGCGCTGTATGTTCCGCGAAGGCGGACATCTCACAACTTTGCCTTCCTGTCTGTGCCTCGGGAAGTCCGTCCCTTCGCTGCCCAAGTGCGCCTCTGGGTCGACCGGCTTGGAACCCTCGAATGAGATACCCCCGTGTCGCGCAGATAATCACTGTCGATTAAGAAATTTCTCAAAATGGCTTTCAATACGCAACAACTCGGGACGAAAGTAATATTATACAGACTCTCCAGGCTGTCAACACTATGTGACTTCCTGTTATAGAAGGCACGCGAGGAAGTCGACGTGGATATATCTAAACTGGTATGGACATCGGTCCTGCGAGGACTTATCACAAGGTAAACAGAGCCAGCATGGCGCGCAAGCCACCGAGATGGACCAAGCCAGCGAAACATACTGGTATTCTAGTCTTCGATTTATGCAACAACTTGGAACAAGTCAAACCGTTGAAACCCTCGAAAGACACGGATCATATAGCCCTGCAGTTGCTGGTCAACATGAACATCTTGCTCTGTGACCATGACTGGGCGAAGTCCTGGATAGGCTTTCTTCACAGTCTCACGAGCAACATGCATATCTCCCTGATTCAGGACTTGCTTAAAGCTGGACGCATGCTTAAGCACCTTAATGTTCATGCTGGGGCACTTGGCATTGATTGGTTGGTCTGTAAATATGGTATCGGAAGAGGCAGTACTATGATTGGCAGGGAGAGTATAATGTATGGATCAAAGTGTTCTGCATATTGTACGCACTTACGAGCGTAGGTATCGAGCCTTCGAAGGCTGTTTCGGGCAGATGTTGAGTTTATTGTTGGCCTGGAAGACAGGAACACAGGAGTCCAGCACGGTCGTTGCTGCGTCAGTTTTGTAACAGTCATGTAACAGTCATATAACAGTACTCTCTACGAATGGACTTATATAAGCAGATCATACCATGCTGCGACTTCCTCGAGCATTGTGTAACAATGAGTTTAGACTAAAGTTGTTCGTGCGGTCGGCGCCATGTGCTCCACCGTAGCCTTGTCCAAAAGACGGCAACAAGTCCAAGTCGGTGTCCAAGGAATCATCATATTTAGCACAGCGAGCGAAGCAGAAGCCTTTGGGAATACGATAGGATGATCTACAGCCGCGCCCCATAGTGCTTTCGCGCGTCTAGCAATCCGACCATCGCAAACAAGCTACATCCACGTGAACATCCTCCTTGATAGCCCACGATGCAGAAGACCGTCCGCATAAACCTTCAAGCTCGCAAGAACCTGCTCAAGCAGACGCAGAAGAGCAAACTCGAGCGGGCCAAAAAAGAATGGAGTCAATACCACCTGCAGAAACAGGGCACCGAGCGCAAAGCCCGGCAGTATGTCAAAGAAGAACGAGCCAACCGCCGTGAGGACTGGATTCTTGGGCCTCTGGCTCCCAATCGAAATGTCGGCACCAGCAAGGGTACCTTTGGCACCGTCGACGCCGAGCTGATACAGTCGCCCGCAATACCGAGGCCCGTCATGGCGACACCTAAAAGAGGCGGCTACCTTGCTAGCGATTATGAGGGACAGGACAAGAGACTTGCTTTCACCGGTGATACCATAGTCGGAAACGTGGTAGTTGGAGATCGCGTCGTTGTTGTGCATGGCCCGGAGAGGATCAAGGGCGTCATTGGAACTGTGCAGAGTATAGATTCGAGGAGGGAGGAGCTGAGAATCGAGAACGTCAACGTGGTAAATACGAAATGCTCCCTTCTACTCCTTTCAATACTGACACACCCGTCATAGGCCGATATACGAGTCCCTCCCACAACACCTCAATCAGCTACCAGCCAAGGACCTGCAGAAGCTGCCCTCTACAACAGTCAAGAGATGCCCATACCCATCACTCACGTCCGCCTGATCGCCAAAATGAAGAAGGACGATGGCACACTTGCAGATGTCATCGTCCGCCATGTCCATGCCGGTGCTCCCTACGGCCAGCGCTCCGTCGGCTCCAACATTCCTGCCCATACAAGATATGTCACTGGCAGTGGTCAAGACCAAGAAGATGGACAAGACATCGCCATTCCCTGGCCCGCTGACAACATTGAGGGATTCTTCAAACACTCTGAAGGCGATACCGTACGAAGGGACGTTCAAGAGACTACATGGCTCCCAGCCATGACAATTGAGCCCTTGGGATATACTTTTGATGTCGACGTGAACGCGAGGCGCTCGGCACAGGCAACAACTCCTTATACTTTGGGCTTGGTCGACAGGCAAAAAGCGGACAATATACACAGGGCCGGTTTGCATGGTTTTATTTCCGAGTCTAAGCTAGATGAGAGACGGACAAGAATTGCGCGAGGCATCCTGGACGAATTAAGGCCCAAGGCGACAAGGACGGCAGTCTTCCACGAGGACAACGAATGGGTCAAGAGGAAGATGCTCGAGGATGCAAGGGCTATTTGGTGGCGCGACAGAAAGGTTATGACCCCTGCTGCCGAGGCGGCCGAGAGGGCTCAACAGGAAAGGCAGAGGCAGAGGGAAGAGCAGATCAGCAAGACGACAGGCATGCCCGCGCCAGCAGTGCGAGCACCCGGCGTGCAGGCACACATCACATTACAACCGATGAGCTTGCCAGCAGAGACGATAGACCTCGTCAACAGCATGCAGGCAGCGAGCCTGAAGACCATGTACAAGAGACCTGACCTCAAATTCCAGAAGAGGTTAGAGCACATGGAGAGGAACAGGTTGGAGAAGTTAGAGATGATGGAGAGGATGGCGGTAGAGACGTGAGATCGAAACGACAAAGGCACCTACCTACCTGCACACCACGGCCCTCTCAGTCAGTATGTCTCTCGTCCTTTGTCCCTCCGACATGCTCGACTCTAAAGGACCACCAAGCTTCTCGAACAGCCTCGCCCACTCTGTACAGCACAGCACATGACATACATGCCCGCAACTCGTTGCACAATCGCCCACTCACTGCAAGGCATGTTCTGTAGACATAACAGCTAGCTAGAACCATATCGATACTACCCGTATGTACTATTACCACATTCAAGTTTCCTGCTTCGGCTGAACCCCAGTGGGTCGTATCTTCCGCTTCTATCTACTCCATCGTACCTCCTCTCTAAACTTGCTCGTACCTTTGTAAAACACCCGTGCTCATTGTCCCTCAGCATTCAGGCTCGCGCCCAACTCGTAAGCTCCCCGTCCTCGCGCCATTCATTACCGCTTATTTTTCTTCTAGTCGTTAAATGGAATAGGACCAGCGAGCTCGCGCTTGTCCGTCCGTCGGACACTGACTTCCGCTCCGCGGCGTGCCCCGCGGACCAATGCATTGGTTGTGTTGGCTTCCTGCTTCCGTTGAGGACGCGTGATACTGATAATGTCGCGCTTGCGTCTGCGCGTCTCGGAGTCGAGGCGAGTCAAGTCGAGTCGAGTCGAGTTGTGCTTCCTGGGTACTTGCTTCCTGCGTCTTTGTGGTGGGGGAAGGGATGGTAGATGCTGGGATAGTGCAGTGTTGCGTGCGGCTCAGTGAGGGGATAACAGAAACAGAGGGCGAGTGTGTGTAGGGAGAGCGTCACGTTGGCAAAAGGCCGTGTAGCTCGTACGTGGCCGTGTAGAGATTCAGCATATATACGAGTACCCTCAGATCTAGACTCGGGTCCGCCCGTACAGTTCGGGATAGTGTTCGATTGATTCACTCATGCCACGACAGTGCCAACATGTTCTATCTTCCTACTCCACAGCTTGCTCTTCGCATTCTGCTCGACTTCGACATCATTCCCGTCTGGACCCTGGCTCACCTTGGTCAAGTCCACGTCCTCCAGACCTCTCCACTGCACCAAGAACCGTGCAGCAAGGAACCGCAGTATTTTCCCGCTTAGACTGAGCGTCTTGACCCGTGCCCATGATTCGATGTAGATACTTCGCATTGCACCTCCTACTTCCCTACCTGGGTTGATGGGCGCAAGACCGAGGAAGATGAGTACCAGTGAGGCAAGGATGAGAACCACAGCTGTTGCGGGACCGTTGGCGAGAATGAGGTCTGGGTAGGGCGTCGTAACCGTATTGCCCGTGTTGCTTTTGGCTCCATTAGGTGTGCTCTTCAGGTCGCGGTGCGTGCCCCGTAGCGCCTGTATGCAATCCCAAAAGCATCGTAAACAGCTGACTGGCGCAGTGTACAGCGGCTGGTGTATCTTCCTGGCCCTGTGGACCGTAATAATATCCCAACTGGACCGCGACGACCTGCCCTGTCCTATCCAGTCCTCGAATCTCTTCGCCCGCTCAGCACTGAACGCATCCCCGCTACTCACCACCCACGTCCGCCTGTCGAACCGATTGTGCAGATACTCCGCGCCCAGATTTTGCAGTATGCACAGCATCTCGGAGGTATGACCACCTGATCCCAGCACAATAAGTAGGTGTCCTTTCCGCCTCTTTGGTCTGCTCGCATCTTGACTCGTCTCTTTCTCCGGCTTTGGTCGGTGGAGGATGATAGCTAGGCGGAAGACGGCAAAAAGTATCAAGGAAACCACAACATACGAGCCAGCGATTTGTAGAAGTGCGTAGCGATACCGGCTAACTAGGAGAGTAACACGTCGAGCCCCGCGACGGAAGGATACAACGAGGGAATCCATGCTGTCCTGATGCGACCGATGGTGAGGCAACCATTAAGGTGCACGAAGTTCGCGCCGTCGGTAGGCAACGAGCTGCTGCTCGCAAACACTGAAGCTGGGAAAGTGGGATATTTAAAAACACAAGCTGGGCATTGTGCGGAAGGCGGGCAATCCGAACGAGGAAGTCAGCGAGGAAGTCACAAGAAATCCCCAAGCACAACTAGGGACCAACCGAAGATCGATGGTCAGTTTCTCCTGCCCTCGGTAGTCTCCAAACTTATCAGAGAACATGCGCTGGAGGCAGCATGATTGCAACTAGAACAAAGCACACTTCTGTTGCCAGGAATCCAGGTGCCACATCTGACTAGATCCCATTCCTGGAGCAGCGAGGAGAGAGCTACAAACAAGGTGGAAGAACGAGATCTATTCCAGTCATGTATATTCATTGAAGCTACTGAGGATTCTGAGACCGACGAAGCGCGCTGGAGCTTTGTTTGGTCCCTAGCCTTTACGAACCTGGAGACGCTTTTGAGTCGAGAATCGTGCAATGACAGAACTCACCGAGTGTGCCAACAGCAAAATCTTGCCGTAGGTAGAAAACCGCCTCTTCATCGTCACCAACATATATTTTTCCTGTACAGCAAAGAGAATTTTCCTTGTTGTCCTTGTGGCCACGCAATGTCGAGCAACTGAAACGAGCTCGCTTCACAAACCTTTTCCTTCCGGTTATGCACGTAAAGATTATCGTCAATTGTGTCCCTCCCATAAATGTTGAATAACCTCCTCTCCATTTCGCGAGTCCCTCTGGCTAGAATGCCCCTTCTTTGCGCCTTGTTATACATTCAAACCCATCACGTGTGTCGTGTGCGCCTTGTGTGTTCTATAAAATCCGGGTATCACTACTTGAAGCGAATGTAGCCGCAAGGTCGAAAGCATTCTTTCGCATCGTCCCTACGGGATGTCGTGACCGGCACGACCAGTATGACCTATATCGTGGTCGTTCAGGTTGTAGTTTTCTTTGATCCTCCCATCATCACCACATCATCTTCATCAGACGATCCTTCATCATCTCCGTCACCATCATAGTAGTTGGTTTGTTCTTCGAGTGCTTTGCCTGTTGCTGTTGGAACCTTTGGCCTGCCGTGTTCGGTAACAGTATCGGCTGTTCGCATGAACTCGGGCTCGGTGTCGGCGACGTAGGGGTCCTTGACATAGTGCTCTTTATACTCTGCTGAGAGGAAGCTCTCCTCCGGAGGCGAGGACGCACCTGACGTCGCCACGAAGCTTGGGTTCGACATGCTCTGTGTTACACTACTAGTAGTGAAGTCCTCCATGGAGGATGGATTCGTGCTCATCACAGGCCTGCTGTGCGGTCCATCCAGATCCAGAGGTAGTTGTACCAACTCTTGCGGCATGGATGATTTTCGTTGTTCTTTGAGAATCAAGTCGTCTGGAGAAGGAGGACACTCAGCCCTGCTCGACGATTCCTCGACCCTATCGCTCGTGACACCTCTGTCTGCTTTCTGCTGAGCTTCCTTGATGTGTCGGCGGTCATTGATCTCCTGAGCCTGTGCAAATGCTGTGGCAGATGACGTTGGAGCCTGGCGATACTGGTCTGGCGGGACTATTGTCGAAGATGACGCTACTGTCGAAGGAGGAGACGCTGTCGTCAAAGGACTGGACGGCTCAGATCGTTGGTTCTTGGCATGAAGAACTTCTGGTGTCTCAATGGTGCCGGCCGCTTGGACGTTGGACGTTTTTAATGTGGGCGCGGCCCGTTGTTCGTTGTCTGAAGAAGGGCGGCTCGCGGAGGGTGAGCGAGAACCACGAGGACTGCGGCGATCACGACTTGCCAGCCTTGCCACTATTCTGGCTGTGCCTTCCCACAGTCCTCCTACCCTGGCTCTGCGGACTGATTCATAACTGTGAGATGTCTCATGCTCTCGAGGAATACTAGAAGACATTTGTGGATTGACCTGGCTTGCTCTGATGGTGCTCTCAGAATCAGCCGTAGACAAAGCAGAAACTGCGCGATCAGGTAGTTTGGGCCTCCGCTCGGTTACAGGCCTGATTTGTGGTGACGCAAGTGGGGTGAATCCAGCTCTTGACATATCGCTGTCAAAATACGACGGCAGCTCTTGGTCGTCAGGACTAGCTGCCTGGCTTTGCGCGAGAGGGTGACCTGAGTTTTCTCTTGAGCGTTGCAAAGCGTTGATGACCTCGTCGTCAGGTTGCAGGCTGGTTCGGCCCCTCTCGGTTTTGCCCAGCGTACTCGTCGTCGAACCTGTGGGAGAATTGACCGACTCGCTTGATGTACTCGCTGCTGTATTCATACTTGCGCTTTGGCCTCGTTTTCTGCCACCAGTGATCGACTTGGTAAAGCTGACCACGCCACGTACAGTAGCTCGAGCCATTTCAGTCAAAACACTCCGTTTCACGACGGCAGCTGAGATTTCCTTCTCGTTCGGTTCGGTAATCTTCTTGCTACCCGTTTCGAGCACTTCGGGTGACTTCAGAAATTGGTCTTGGTCCCTGAGATTCTCCAAAACCCAGGGATGTTGCTTGGCCTCGGCTATAGTGATTCGTTTGACGGGATCTTTCACCAATAGCTTGCCGATCAGGTCTCTCAAACTCTCAGGAATACTCTCGAATTTGAGCTCATAATCCAACCGCTTGTTGCTGTTGATAGCGTAGCCGGGGCTGACTACAAGTGAGGAGCTCGTTGTGTCCACTGGAACGAATCGTGTCTTCGGCAAGACCGGTTCAGTAGTGCAAACAGCTTCATGCAGTCCAATGCTCTCGGAGGGCCAGAAAGGTAGGCGAGCATATGTCATGGCATACAGTGTAATACCGAGCGCCCACAAATCGATCGCACCCGTTATCTTTGGAACTTTGCCATCGAACGGGGTCAGATCCTCGTAGCACAGCTCAGGTGCCCAGAACCCTGGGGTCCCAACAGAGCGCGCCAGTTCTCTTTCGTCATCTAGCGGCCTGGCGTCTTTCTCTTGAACTTTATCTGCCGATTCTGCTTCTTCCTCAGTGATCGGCTGGCCAAAATAGGAGACACCAAAATCAGAGATTTTCACATTCTTGTCGCTACCCACTAGCAGATTAGAAGGCTTGATATCGCGGTGGATGATGCCAATAGCATGAAGGAATTCCAAGCCGAGTAAAGTGTCCCGAAATGCTGTTCTAGCTTCCTCCTGCGTCAAGGCAGGAACATATGAAGTTTCCTCATCATCACGTTCGAACTCCACCTCGGAGGACATGTGCGATATTGCGGTGGCAACGCTGTGCTTCCGTTCAGGTCTGTACGACGAGTCATCAACGTAAGGCCCATACATACTTCCAGCAAGAGATTGTGAAGCGTGGAGTGAGTAGTCATCCTGAGAGTGAGTACGGCTAGGAACCATCCATTCTGATTGTGCCGCCGGATGCGCAATTGATCGTGCTTGCGAGACTGAGCGCTGCAGGCCGTTGTCTTCTTCATCGACATCGCCTTCTAACTGATAGTGAGAGACGCTCGAGTCGTTAGGCTGGTTGTTGCGAAAGTTCTCGAGCCCCTCGTGTCTTATAGCAGCCATGTTCACGTGCCACTTGTCTTGCTCTGAAGGCTCGAGCGTAAGGCTAACGTTCTTGCGCTCTGACTCAAATCGAGCATTGTTAATCTTCAAAACTATTGGCGGGGCAGGTTTGCGCCATTTGATCTCGCCATGCTCAGCATACTCGAGCACGAGATAGACCTTGTTTTTGTTAGGATCGTCGATAACTTCAAGGAGACTGACAACATTAGGATGTCGAGCTTTCTTGAGAATGGCAACCTCTCGCTTGGTCTGATCTTGGGGTGCACCGAGGCGGCCCAGCCGACGCTGTTTGGAATATCTAGGCACAATCTTTATAGCAACGAGCAGATTATTCTCGATATCACGACCGAGCTTAACTTTGCCGTGCTCGCCACGCCCAAGCTCTTGAATGATCTCATATGTGTTGACAATCTTGTTGCCAGTCATCATATCATGGTCCACCTCCGCAGTATGAGTCTCCTTGGGCACCTGCAGGTGATGGAGCTGAGGACTAGCTGCCCTTGCATGCTCACTCTCAAATGGGTTACGTTGGTGAGTCGCAGTCGGCGAGAACAAGCCCGGGCTCACCCTTGGCGTATTGTCGGCTGTGCGCGCAGAGTGGGCCTTGGCTGATTTGCTGGCTGCTGACGTGTCTGTGGAATACAGCATCTGGGAAGGGTACGAAGTCTTGGAGCGCAATGCTGGGGAGGGTCGACGAGGATACGGAGAGGGTAGCGAAAGTGCGGCGAAGGATTGGTCCGGGAAGCCGGGATGCTCACCGTCGTCATTCACGGACTTTCTCGAACTGAGATTGGCAACAGGCTGTGACATTGAAGCTGATTTGGAGTGACGTCGATGTGCAAGAGGAGACCCGCTGACTCTGTTAGACGCCGTGCGCCGCAGTGAAGTGCCCGTATCCCCGTCTGTCTCTTGTCCTTCCTGTTCGGCGAGCGTGTGCAAAGAACCACGAGATGACGGCGCCGATGGATTGGGCATTCTTAGACTCATGCGGGAAGATTGTGCGCGCGAGGGACGTGCGAAGTAACCATTGTGGGCGTGCTCAGGCGAGACGTGAGTACTCGGCGGTGTCACAGCGCTAGGAGACTTGAGCGGTGTTGCTGACGACAAGTACGATGTCTCTAGTGTGAGAGAAGCTGGATGTGAGTGGCGCGGAGTATTATCGGAGGTGGATTCGCCTCTGGACGGTGTATCTTGCTCACTGGCTAGAGACATGACGGCACCAGCATATGGCACTCCTCCATCGTGGCTGGACTCGGTGCCGTCGTGTTTGGGGTTTGGGGCATGGCCATCCATTGTGCTGTGATGGCCCGCTGCGACCACCAGACTTCTCCTCCAGTGGGCAATCAGCAAGAGTGCGCCCACCTACCAGACTGGGAGATCTGTTCATAAGGTGTCTCTTCTTAGTCCAATGCCTTCAATGCGCAGAACGTAGCACTTTCAAATGCTGCCTCCATCGAACGCCCTTCCGATGGCCAGGCTGGCTGTCGATGTCTGCCACAGCCAGACCGGTCGATGGCTCCCCAAGATATCGCTAACGCTGTTTACCACCACGGCTGTGCCAAATAGTTGCGGAGCTTTCTCAGAGGAAGCCAGCGGCGTGGATTTCTTCCTGGAGGCTGCTGAGATCGATTCTTAGTGAAGTGTTTGAGATGGACGTCGTACGGGTATCGCAACAATTTTGCCTGCAACGATGGAGAAAACGTGCGCAAACAGCCGACCAATTCAGAGGAAAGCGAAGCAGATGGTGGTTTTGGTATGGTCAATAATTACACGATGATGAGAGAGAGTCTGTCGTCAAGCGGGAGAGAAAGCGGATGAGATGCCTGAACTGCACGAGAACGTAGTGAGTGCAGTGCAGTGCGGTAGGAGTATCCTCATGTTGGTGCGGTGCGCTCTTGCAAAGTGGCATGCGCAGTTCACCACAAGCCCACAAGCCCACAAGCCTTGGGTGGCCTGCGCCAGCCCAACAGCGAACAGCGGTTGAGGCTACATCAACCAGTCATAGGGTGTGCAGGGAAAGGTCTAGTGACCCCATCCTGACGATTGCATTTCGCGATCAAACCCTATGCGAGACGGCGCAGCCACCATCTGCTAGCTCCCTTTTCATCCAGCTGGTGCATATTTGCGTCACTTGCTGTTTAGCCCCTACTGTGCTTATGAACTTCTATCCCTGCGAGTACCATAAGACAAGCTCGAAGGGTCAAGTGCGTAGCCTACGACAAGGTTCTACAGCCAGGTCTTGGAAGCATTGTAGTCTGACTGCGGGTCTCGAGGGCAGTGTTGACCTGTTCCTCCTCTTTGCGTGCCGATTGGCAATTCCTTCGCTGTTACACTACTTCACAGCTGCAAAGCCGTCCAATGGAGCGTCAAGGTCTAGCAGAATTCCGTTGTTGCGGCTGAGCTACTAAAAACCAAGGCGTACATGATGAACTGCGTCTTTACCGTGCAGTTGCGTAAACAACGAACAGAAGCTGCAACCGATGCTGAGAGGGTTAGGTAATGGTGAATGAGGCATCTGGGTGTGCATACTTTGCTGCGATGTCGGCTCTGGACCGCTCCCAACCATATTGGTCGACATGCATCAAGAGTGCGCTACGAGAAGTTTAGGTGAGAAAGGTCTCTATCGCTGCAGTCGACCACTTGCAATATGCTGCATAAGTGCCGCCGAGAGGAAGTGAAACATTGTTGTACTGTAGGTCGTTGTTGCGGCTGTTACTCCCGTCTTCATTCCATCATCACCTCTCGACCCTTTACGAGTGAAATACAACGTAATAGTCATGTGGAAGATGGAGACAGTGTTCCTGTATGCTCGAGTTTTCGCCTTGATTGAGTTAAGAATTCCAGTATTATTGTTGAGTTCAGAGTGTCTGAGATGCTCAAAATATCACATGCTATAATTGCAAGTCTGTAAGATCGGCGCGCCGATCAGAATCTTCGAAGCTCATCACTTGCAGCGAAGCCTCTGGTGTATTCCCAGCGAAATCATAACTTAGTGGCTGACACGCCAGTCACGCCCACTTCGCTCCGAGACCAAGAACTGGTGCTGACCCTAATCGCGCAAGCACCCTTTCGCGAGCCGAAGGAAAATTCCCTAGCCATGCTGCACTTGGGCTTGCGCTCATCAATAATAAAATCTCCTGCGGTCTGGTCTACCGGAAAGGGCAACCTACATCAACGCCAGATTCGCCATGATGCACGGCAGCCCGAGTATGGACCATTGGCACATCTCAGGTGGCCCTTCCATCAAACACGAGCGACGTGTCGTGCTCAGCGCTCAACGCAGGATGGAACCTCGACAATACCGTAGTGTGATACGCATCTATCATGCTGGTATGCGTGCTTTGTTACACAGCATGACCCCCGCAGATTAGGAAGAAAGTGGAAAATGACCTGTCACACAGCAAGCATTATCCAGATCGCGTCAAGCACTAGAGCACGGTACAACAAAAATGTCAGGCACATCTATTTGATCGCCTATCGCGTGCGTCCACCATTGAGTTCCTTGCAGGCTTAGTGCAACACCATCATAGGTCAGCTTGACTTCGTTCTGCATGGCTCCCATCCAACATAAACTTTGCAGAACAAGAATGCGCGAATGTCATGCTGGGGCTGGGTCAAGGCAAGTTGTGCTTTGACCTTCGGATTTGAGATGCGTGCCCAATTCAGTGACCGTCTATGACTGCGATTAGCCAACAATCCGAAATAAACACTCAGCAGAACTTTGAGTCAAGTCAGCTGTAATTGCCCTTGATGTTGATACAAGTAAGACGTGACCAACAGCCACTCCGGATATCACGTCCGGACGTGGTTCCTTTCCCCATGTTGAGATCGACGATCCGACCAATGATATGTCCTTGGAAGCAACCTTCCTGCCATACGATCCCTAGATGGCGTAACCGCATTAAGCTAGTAGTAGAAACCTCACTCCACGAAATCCTCCTCCCTATGAGGAGTGAGTACTATCGGTGGCTCAGTTCGCCCCTTTTCTTCTAGTACTTGAAGCTTTGCACCTGATGTCGGAAGAATGTGGCACTCGATATGCGTACTTGGTAGTCAATAATGGTAAGCTAACCTGAGTGGCGAGGTACACACTGCAGAAGAGTACTTGGTCAACCCCTGGTACTCTGGTGAGTGGAACTTGCCTCCTCGCTAACGCATCCGGTGCCCATTGGTTGGTCGGAATTCTACAGCGAATTATAGTCATACGACCAAGGTAAAAGCTAGATCCATATCTGGGAGTGGCGAAGTCCACTCACCAAAGTACCAGAGGTTGGCCAAGTACGACATAATCACTTATGAGGTGACGGATTTGCCAAATTACCTGGGACTTAGTGATGATGGAGAAACGCATTATTGCGCTCGAAGCCGAGTCGCTAATAAAGCACGAATTTTGGTCCAGCGCTCACATTGCACTAAGGTGTCTTTGGGGACTTGGAGACCTCGAATTCATTCCTGGAACTTAAACGAGGAATACTGACAGTCACTTGATTTAGACCTCAGCCTTAACATCGGAAATACGATTCCGGACTGATGAACAGTGCCAAACGGGGACGGAAAGTTACCGTAAATCTGTCTCTCGTGCTCGAGGGCCCAGCTAAGTGACTGGCCGGTGGCGGCAATGTCCAACCAGCGTAAAATCAAGGTTCAATCGACGACAGTAACCTTTCCGGAAGCCTAGATCCATCCTGTGGACATCTTACTGAATCTTGAAATCACCTCCTTTTTCCTGAGGATTGGTTACGGAGTACCAGAAGCTGCAACAGAGTTAATGCTCCATCCGGAATTATCGACCGGTCTCACCGTTGCTGATACGACAACTCCCCTTCAATGGTTTACACTTCTTCATCCATCACCACTGCTTCCTTCGAAGTATTGTCATGGGTAGTTTGCCTAGCCCACACAGATTCTTGGATGTGGGGCTTTGCAAACAGTAAATCGACCTCTTCCAGTGTCTTACCAGTCGTCTGAATTCCGTCAGCACAGCAGCATTATTTGCCACAAACAAGTGACTCACCTCCGGACACATGAAGTACACGAATGGGACGGCGGCGGCGCATGACAACAACATCCAGATCCAAATCTTCCAGCCCACATTCTCGAGCGCGATTCCGCCGGCGAAGACCGTGATAAAAGAAAACAACCACTCTCCGAAAGCACCTGCAGCTCCTCCAAGATGGCGATATTTGAGTGGCGCGATCTGTGATGTCAGCTTTGTTCGGCATCAGCTGCTGGACACACACCTCGGGTCCGTAAAGCCAAGGCACGCCAATCCAACCATAACCGAACACGAAGTTATATAATACAATTGCTGCCACAGCGACCCACTGCGTTGTTGCACTGGGGTGCGGAAGCCCGATCATAGTCACAAACACGATCATGCAGATCGTTAATATCGCGGCTGACCAGATCAGTATATTTCGTCGGCCAAAGCGTTCGATTGTCCAAGGCAGAGGGTAGGTTCCAGCAGCAAATCCGGTGGCCATGACCGCCGCTAGCAGCTGAGCAAGGTACGGCGACAATCCAACTTGCAAGAAGATGACCGTGCTATAGTATACCGAGAGGTTAATGCCTGATACGGTAAGCTTAGGTCACCGTGAACACGAGACGTCTCACCCATCATCTGTTGAATAGAGAGTATCAAAAACGATATCCTGATCCTCTTTCCAGCCCTCAGATCACTACGATCCCAGACGAGGTCCATTACGTTGAATTTGTGCTCTTCTTCTGTTTCAAGCTTGATGCTAGCAAGAATCTCTGATCGCGTTCCTTGTACATGAGGATCATCAAGCGGCCGATCCCAAAGTCGACGGAGAACGTCGTCACCTTCCCCATTTCTCCCTCTGGCATAGTACCATCGAGGTGTGTCTGGCAAGAAGAGCATTCCACCACCGGAAACGATAGCGAAGAAGCCTTGGAACGCGATTGGAAAACGCCAGAGTTGTCTAGTGGAATGAGCGACGCCGAAATCAAGCCAATAGGCAAGGGCAACTCCTGTGATGAGGTATATGCATTGTAGGGACACTTCTGGCCCTCGCTCTTTTGATTCAAGGCTCATTTCTGCCATATAGGTAGGGACTGTACAACTGATTGCGCCGATTCCGAGCCCACATAGCACGCGAGAGGTGATCATCTGAGCAACCGAAAAGGCCGTCGCCTGGAGTATCGCCCCAGCGATCACCAATCCGTCGCCTAGCAGTATACAATTTCGTCGGCCAAGTGGCATTCCAATGGCCATTATAGCAAGTGAGCAAACAGCGGCCGCCAAGGTGTATGAAGAAGCTATCATGGGGATAACGTATGTCCCTGTAGGATTGCCGATTGCGTCGAGAAATGGTTTTGTGGTTTGGATCCCTCCCAGCACGCCTGCGTCGTAGCCGTACATCATGAAGGCCATGGAGCAGCAGAAGCTCATGATGCGGTACAGCAAGCGCCCTTTCACAGCTTGCAAGCCTGCCATATTGATGGGTTCACTCGTGTGCAGGCAGCGGAGCTGAATTCCAACCACGCCGCTGAAGTAGCGTCAAATCGTCCTTCGTTCTGGACTATAAAATGGATAAGCTCAAGGCGTAAGACCTACAGCTAGAAACGATCTTCTGTTAGGCGCCTACAACTTTTGATTTCTTCCCTTACCGGCACCTGGGCTACCTTGTCACCAGGAACAGTTGGTAGGAAAGCCTATAGAGTGTTCCCGTGTCAACACAGTACTTATCGCTGAAGGTCCCTGTCCGAGAAAAGGCTACCCGAGGGAGTACCCCATACACGTTTTGTAGGCTTCTTCCCCGCAAAAGGGACCCCCGGAGACTCGTTGTTCATGACTCAGAATTCGAATCTTAAGGATTTTGACTTCTTTCATGCTTTGCGGTAATTTGTGTCGATATTGCCCATGGTCGTCAGTAAGCATCGCGTACATGAAGTGGTCCCGGTCTTGAGAGGATTGGCGGCAAGATAAGTAACTTGGAAAGGAGCTTTTCAAGCTGAGCACTTGTCGGTAATATCTGAAGCTCATCTGTGACGCGCTAACAAACAACGTGGCTAGCGTGCATCGAGCCAAGAAAACAATTAGTACTAAGCTCGCATCGGCAACATCCAAAGCGAAAGCAAGTGACGCAGTGGCTGTTTCCTCAAGCCTGCTCTTCAGTTGCTCAGCTCTGCGCGCTAAGCGAGCGCTCTGAAGATGGCAAACGCGAGATAACTAGTGCGGAGTAAGTTCGGGCAGGTGTTACAAACCACGACTTCCGGAGCAAGCTCACAGAAAGATTTTCCGTGGTCTTACTTGTATGCTTTCCCAGTCGAGACACCGTCATGTTCGATTCTCTAAATCTTACTAGCTTGCGCTTCCTGCTATTCTTGATCATTCAAGCGTTTGCAAGCCCGGATTGACTTCCGGACACGATCCCCTAAGCATTTGCCAATGACAGATAGGTACGCTCTGTCCAGGGTGAATCTAATTCCTTGTCAACGTCGTCTTTCGACCAATCGAGGTCTCAGTCGTTATTGGTAATGCTAAAGAATGACTGAATCTAATCTTCACCAGAACCTTGGAATTTGTGATCTTGTACGTACCAATGTCAACACTACAGCGCTAGACGAGTTCACGTATTTGATATGTATATCAAAGCATCAGGTAAGGATGGTAAGATCGAGATGAAGTCGAACTTGGTGACGCTTCTGTCAGGCTGGTCCATTGTCCACGGCTTGGTTCCAACACAGAGCAATTGAGACTGCTACAGCTCCTTGCCCAAGTCTATTTAAAGGTTGCTTATCACACGCAGTCATGGCGGTCGACATATCAAGTAGAGACCGTCCTCAAGCGATCAAGCTTGAAGCAAATTTGTGTCTTAACCATTCACCAGGTTGCCTCGAAGGGGTAAGCCCTGCTAACCCTAGAAGCCGACCCATAGCACCAAACGGGGGGCTACCAAAAGATCAAGAGGATGCCAAACCGGAAAACTAAGCAAGACGCTGCTGCCCCTGCGATCTTCAAGGGCGAATACTCCTTCGTGAACAAGGATGCCAGCAATATTGACTCTAAGGAGCACAATGCAGCAGTTTCCTGGCATGTGATGAATCGATACGAGAGGTGGAAGAAGCAGGAACAAGCGAAGAAGCTTAAAGGTTCAGCAAATGTCACAGCCAATCCTAATTCTTCTGCAGAGGGCTCTTATGGATTTGTACGTTGTCGGCCCTTGAACCATCAGAATCCAGGACGGAAGGCACTAACCAAGACTGAGCAGGGAGGCGAGCTCAGTAGCTTTCCCTATCCTCCCGAACCATGGCAAATGGACCAGGCGGAGCAGTCTATGCTAGGTCAACCACGACAACCTCTTCTCGGAGGTTACGCCCAAGCTGGATCTTCTAGCCTCGGCGGCCCTGGTCTTCGCGACGATGTAGGAATTTCACCGGTGGCCCTGTCCAGCAATGTTTCCTCTGCATCGTTTTCCCAAGGGCCATTACCTGACATGGCGGACTTCCCACCTCTAGTGGCAGGGATACTCTCATATGCTTACGGCGTCATGATCCCCCTGACCTGGCCCAATGAGATGGGAAAGGCAACATGGACTTACGAGATTACCGGAACGTGGGATGATCTTGCAGCAATCAACGAAGACTCGTGCTACGCTTCCGCGACACTTTGCTACTACGCTACACTCATGGCCGCTGTGACTAATGACAAGGATCTCGCTTCGCAAGCGTGTTTCTTTCAGACACAGGCAATGTCGGAGCTGCGACAACGTGTGACCGTCCATTCAGGACCTTACGATCCAGCCACGTTGAAATCCATCCTCAAGCTGTTCTCTGCAGAGACGACATTGGACAATACATCGACTGCGCGGGTCCACCTCAAAATGCTTCGTGATGCTGTCAGTGCCGAAGGTGGTGTCATACAGCTTGATTTGTGGTTCAGAGAGAATCTACTGGCGGCTGATTGTTATTTCGCTCTCAAGTATGAGACGCGACCAGTGTTTCCTGCTAGCGAGTGGACGCCAGGGCCTCTGAGCCAGCCATGGAAGGCGCGTCTGGCGAATGCTCGAGTAGCTAGGGATCATGCTCCCAGCATCGATTCAGCCGTTGCACACGCTACCTTGAGAAATATCATATCCGACCTACGGGAGCTGTTCAGGGTTGAGAGGTATATCGCGTCCCATGAAGTGCCAAGCGATAATCAGCTCCTTCGATGGAGACAACTCCGCAAGTTCGACTGTATTAGTCGCCTAGCCGATCATCAACTCAGCGTCAAGATCTATCCTCACCTATATCTGCGACCGAAGCTTCAATTAGCCATCTGTGCGGCCATTGCGTTGATGGCTGCCATGGTCTTGGGCAGCCCCGAGCCTGTCAGGTTCGGCTTGAAGCTCGTGACCGAGTTCCATGGTAAGGTTGTGGATGCGAGGGCTGAGCTCGGTGAAGACGGGCCTGAGGACGAAGACCAACCGGACCCGACTAAGGTCATCTTCTGGCTTCTTTATGTTGGTATGCTCGGTGAGAAAACTCATCCGGTACCACAGCAACTGGTGTGGTTCGAGCACGAATACCTTCGAGTCTCTGGGGAGCTCGGACTGGCCACCAAGAAGGATCAGGAGAACGTGACAAAACAGATATTGTACTCACCAGCACTCTCTGAAGAAGTCGAGGGCAACCGTGCTCGGCGAACTCAGGAAGTCAGAAGGGGTGTGTATGAAGCTTGTGGTATGAGCTGGAGACAACCCCTAGAAGCTGTGGCGGTGGAGGAATAGGGCGATGGAGAATCCAAAGATAGCGGCCGAGCGCGAGTAATTTGTTACTTGATATTGTCTTTACTGCTATAGTTCCCCGTTTGTTTGTTCCAGCAGCTGTCGACTAGCGCAGCGTCTCTAGCAGCACAAAATATAAGGTGATACAATAGCGCCACACTACCGTTCCCTTCTTTGGCGATTGCTTGATGGCATTGCATATATATGAAAGAATCGGCAGCGTAAAGCATAAAAGCATCATGCTTTCGCCTAACATGTCTTAGGTGCTATACTAGGGTCCTCGCATTGTAGATGTAGTGCAGACTTATATCGGGCCCCTTGAGGCATTCCTTGGCAGTACAAGCCTCAATCCCGAGTCTCCGGACGATCGACAAAGTATTTTGTCCACAGACGACGGGTGACACAGCCAGTTGACAAAGCACGACTAGTTTGAGCTTCAATGCTAGTCGGAGCATTGTCACTTGCTTCGAGGCGTCATACCAGTCATGTAGACCATCGACGCGTGCTGGCACACTCCGGCCGATCTCTGGCACTTCGAGGGCATGGACACTCCGTTCAATGCGCTGGGTCATTCAACGGTCGCTGGAGGAGGCAATCGTGTCGGCTGTTAACATCGTCCGCGATAGACACTAACAACGCCCTTCCGCGAATCAAGGAGTTCACGACCCAACATCCCGTATCCATTTTCAGGTCCTTGTCCAATAATCCCTACCACAATCTCGCGATCGAGAACTACCTGCTCAAAAATTCCGAGCCGAACTCGAGGATCTTGTTCACGTATACGAACAGGCCGTGTGTGGTGTTTGGGAGGAATCAGAACCCGTGGCTGGAATGCAATATTGCAAAAGTGCAGGAAGGATTAGCGTGGTGCACGCCGGACTGGGCAGGCGACACCACCATCAAGAGGGTCAATACCCTCCCTGAAGAGAATGGGCTTGTCGCACTTGACCTCGTACGCAGAAGAAGTGGTGGGGGAACAGTGATACACGATGTGGGCAACCTCAACTTCTCGTTCATCGTGCCAAATGACAAGGACTTCACGAGAAACAAGCACGCCTGGCTCGTGGTCTCTGTGCTGCGAGACTACCAAAAACATCGTGAGAAAAAGCATGGAAGCGCAAAAGTACTCTTCGACAACGTCAGAGTGAACGAACGGCACGACATCGTAATGACCCGACGTTCAATCGATGACGATGTGGAAGACACGCAAGAGTACAAAGCAAGTGGTAGTGCATTCAAGCTCACAAGAGGCCGTGCTCTGCACCACGGCACTCTGCTACACTCGTCACCTAATGTCGGTCAAACAAAGGAAGGGGATGCTCGCGCCAGTACTTTCTCGACCTTGCTTTCGTCCCCAGCAAGGCCCTTCCTTCAGGCTAAAGGCGTTACGAGCGTCCGAAGTCCAGTGCACAATCTCTTTTGTGTCAGTAAGCCCGAGGGACGCTGGAAATTGGCTTCCGACCTCGAGATCGCTCTTGGAAGCTCATTCGGGACAATTTACAACGACCACAATGCGCCTTGCATCGTCGTCGGGGATAAGGATTGTCATCGCGAGGTCAACACGGAGATACACGAAGATGTACAGGAGATGATGACAGATGAGTGGCGGTTCTGCCAGACTCCGTCGTTCGAATATACCTCGACGCATAGTGACGGCAATGTAAAGCTACAATTTGATGTTAAACACGGGATCATCCAGTCTGCTATATTACAGGCGGCAGACAGAACCTCGGCAGGGAGTAATGGCTTTGCGGCCCTCGAAGGCCAAAAGCTGCATGAGGTACAGTCCTGGAAAGGATTCATCCCTGAGGGCTTCGAGGCCGATTCTGCCCAGATTAGAGCTCACCTTGCCAGCGTCTTTCCCAAGATTCATCCTACAAACACAAACGGTAAGCTGGCTCCTGCCAGTATCATCGAAGAGAAAGATGCTGCGGAAGGAGCGCCGGGTGGTATTGCAATCAAGAGAAGGTCAGGCGAGGGTAACGTGGAGGTCGAAGAGAGAGGCGAGAACGTGATCATCCAACGGTGAAGTGATGTGTCTCGCAGAGCCAGCTTTGATGCTCCTTCTGTTGTAGATTGACGAGGCTGCGCAGGGGAGACAAGGGGTTGAGGTCTACTGCCGCGTAAAGCAAGTATATGAGATTCGTAAGCCAATTGGAGACTTGAGCACGTGTCGTCCTTGCTACCCCGTAGTCGGAGCCCGGAAGGATCGCGTTCTACTCCCCTACACTGCAGGCGCAAGCCTATCCTCGCCGTGATCTTGTGCTCGGCATACAATTGTCTCTATGTGCGCTGCTCGATACAGACACGACGTGTGAGCGTTCAGCTCACGGGAAGCGAGATGAGACATTTGATCGCCATGGCGGCAATGAAACCATAAGCCAGCGTAACATGTTCCAAGGTTTTAGTAGCTAAACCTGAAAAAGCTACAGTAGCCGTACAGAGAAGCGAGGTTTACTGCTTGAGGCAAGGCACAAGCGACTGCACAGCCTCAATTGTGCGAACAGTAGGAGGGGAAACAAGAATGATTGGCTAGTGTCGACACTTCAAGCATGTCATGCAAGAACAGAGGACGAATTATTCTCTCGCTGCTGCGCTAAGCGATGTAAGTGTTGAGATGCACAGGACTGCAGAACTTATGCAGGCAGCAGATTGTCGAGAACGATTGCTGGGCCAGCTGATATTTGTATGGACACCACTTCCAGCGTCAAACATGAAAGGGGGTCCCGGGTTTCGAGTTTGTCAGATGATGGACACCAGGGGCGTGGATTACCCCTACCAAATGCAGTATGGGTGAGTCCGATGGCGCGACAATCTGCTGCGAAAGTTTCGCACGTCCGCGGATTAGCCCGAAGAATAGGCCTGGTTTTCTGCGCCTTTTTGTGAGGGCTGTCGCTAGTGACAAACAGCGACATCTCTCATCTTCTCATGTGCACTGCAAACCACCTTCGTTCTTCGATTACTGTTCTTCACACAATCTATTAACTTCTACTTCCCTGTTTCTTCGCACACGTCGTTTGTCAGCATTGCCTGACTGACTCTCGTTGATACTACCAGCTCCGCCTTTCCATCGATCTAACGCACACGCATCTTCTTCAATCGTGTTCCGTCTTCAAACCACTTTTCCGATACACATAAGATCAATTCGTTCGAATACAATTTTCAAAATGCAGCCGTGGTCGCTACCCACATTCTTCCTCTTTGCCATCATCTCTGCTTCTGCCGTGCCTGCCAGAGAAATAGACGCAGCGCTAGCAAAGGAAGAAAAGCGACAAGTCAGTCTGTCTACTGGCGTGTCTCCCACATCTGAAGCGGCGGCTGCAACCACGTCCGAGGCTGTTGCACCTTCCTCAAGTCAACCACCACCGTCGTCCTCCGCCGATGCACCATCGGTTACAACCACCGTCCAGACAGCAGTAGTCACGTCGCAAGGGTCCACTGTCATAGAGGCAACGACAGAGGTAGTGACCCCGAGCGATGTATCCCAAGCTACGACCGTCGTGCAAAGCACAATTACACGGACCGCCACCGACGCACAAGGCAAGACCTCTCAAGTACAGGAGACTGTCTCTTCTACCGCTACATCTCAGGTCACTTATTCATATTCGCAATATGTCACCAGCTCTGCGTCTCAAGTCGTGGAAACCTTCACGTCTGTACAAGAAGGCAATACCGTCACAGGCGTACGCACCAGCAGTACCTTAGTGGCAGTGACGACGAGTGCTAGGGCCACTCCTTCGGCACTCGCTGCAGGTGGCAACGGCGGCGGCAATTCTGGTCTGAGCAGTTCGTCCAAGAGCATCATTGGAGGTGTGGTCGGTGGTATTGGCGGGGCCCTACTGCTCGGTGCTCTTGGTTACACAGCATGGAGGATCTGGGGCAAGAAGAAGAACCCTCACGATGACGGCCTCTACGATCCGAATGCTCAGCAGGAGAAGCTCAGCACATCAACCGATAACAACCAGACGCCATTCCAGAGCACACTCAACCAATACCACAATCCAGGCCCGGTCAACACTGCATCCAATTTCTAGCACTTCTTCAAAAGTCCTTCGAGCATGCAAGCAACACAGTAACGAGAAACACGATTCTCTTGTCATTCAGTCACATTAGCGATGCGATACCGGAGCAGATCAGATCAGACCAGATCAGGTCAGTCATGGGACGGGGTTAATCGGGGCTAGCCAACTCTATGTCGTTCGACACTGGTGTTGAGCTAGAGGTTTGGTCTCAAACAGCAATAGAGCCAATAACAGACATTTATTTAATGTAACGTCCAGCTGCAGACTAAGAACATTGCCGCGTCAATCCTTACAGCTGATTCTTCAGGCTCCCTGTTTGTGTGCTGTAGATGGCTTCAATTCATATACATGACAAACTCTCGGCCGTTCGAGTGCTCTACCAAGAGTCGTTATCTCCTATTCAGTGCACATTGCCATCGCCTGTCTTGGCGAACGTTCAGCTAACAGGTCATTTCGTACTGCTAGGCTGGTCTTGAATCCTACTGACTTATTATCGCCGAGATCGCCCAGCTTGTAGCTTTGATGCACATGCCAGTCTGCCAAAATTAGCCGCGTTATGCAGGACAGAAATTATTATTATTGCATGGAGAGGACGAGTGTGCGTGGAGGCCCATGACAATCGGTCCTTTTGTCGCTACCGACTTGGCTCGAACGGTCAGACGTATTCGAACATGAACACGAAAACGTCACGGCGTTGACGGAGCACGCGTCGGCAGCGCACTAACTATCTAGAGGCGCGTCACTGCTATCGTGCCTCCAGATATCGCCGGCTCGGTAGGCATCCTCAAGTTGTCGCCGTCAGTGCTGTACTCAGGTCATATAACTAAAACCGCCGACTGACTTTCACCTCGACGCCAGATACTTTCAGCACCATCCTCGCCCTCGCCACACATCCTTCCCACCATCTTGCGAGGCTGTCTCAAGCACATCCAAGTCAACAGCCGTACCATGTCCTCCTACCTCTTCTACTCCAGCCCCCCACCAGCAGCCTATAAAGAGCACCAGCGATCCTCCTTCTTCACTCCTCAAGCTCATCGCACGAACCCCTTCGCCGCCTGGTCAACCTTCCATCCCAAATCACCCAGCCCACTACGAGCAAGCCATGCCAACGCCCAGAGACGACAGCCATTCATGACAGACTCAAGCACGAAACACAGCGGGCCCGACACTCCAGACGAAAACTCAATGCACCAACATGACACCAATGCGCAGCCATCATCATCAGCAGCACCAGCACGTCCACACCTGAACCAGCCATTTCTAGGCAGCGAATCCATGACCACGAGCGCGAACCAGAACACCAACATCGTCACCCCAACCATATTCTCCTCTGCGACAGCGCCAGCGCCAACCAAAAACCCCAACCCCTTCCAATTCCAGCAAAAGGCCCGAGACTCCTCAGCCCCCTCCCAGCTCTCCAACCGCACCACAACCGCCCGCTCAGAGCGCAAATCCGCCTTCGTCACCCGCCTGCGCAACACACGCCGCAACGACCGCGACGACCGCCACATCGACTCGTTCGAGAAAGCCGAGTACTGGCGCGAGCGCCGCCAGCGCGAAGAAAGAATGCAACGCGATGCGCGGCGGGCGCTGGGGGAAATCGAGGAGGAAATCCCGCAAGAAGTCGAGATGAGTGATAATGAGACCGGTCAGCTGAGTCCCGTGAGTGAGGAGAGGGAAGTGGAGGAGCTGGTTAATGCTTATTATGAGGTGGGGCTGCCGGTGGGCAATGGGAGTGGGAACGGGAACGGCGATGATGGATTTGAGGATGATCTTGATCTTGATTACGAGGAGGCGTTCATGGAGGTATTGAGTCAGGAGCAGGGGAGCGGGCAACGGACAGGCTTAAACTTAGGCTTAGACTTGTTTGCGCGGCATTCGAGTCGTGATGAGATGGGCCAGGTTATGGAGAACTCGGAAAAAGCACAAGATGGAGATATGGATATGACATGACATGACATAGCATGACATGGTACAATATAGCCACACCGTTGTCTAAAGTGGGTACCCGGGGAGTCCTTCAAGAGAAATGAATATATAACATGCATGTGGAGATAGACCACAAAGCTCCTGGTATCTATTGATCGGCCCTCTGTGCTCTACCACACGTCGGCCCTCATCACCTATCCATGTCTCTCTGCCTCATCCTCCGTACCTTTCTAATCCTAGGTCGTGGTCGTAGGCTGTGCCTCGCAAAGAGCACTGATTCTCCTTCCGCCCAACGTTTTCCTTCTTGAAGCTCTTCTCCGGTACTATCTGAGCAACCCCTATGATCGCTGCCTCTGCTCTAGCTAGCTCCACGCGGCCCAGCTATTTCGTTGTGTCACCCAACGGTAAGGCGCTGAGTGAGAAACCTCCTCGTGGCATTCATCCCTCTCCCGCGTTCTGAAACTTCCTGTCTCGGTGAGCGGCCGTCCGCCATGAACTGTCACACGTTATAAAGTTGATGTGTTGTGCCTGCGTCGTAGCTTCCTACCCATTGACTGATTTGCAATACTGATAGTGGTTTTCGCCCAGCTGTAGATCCTGGCTGTGAGCATGTGCAGGCGTGAAAACGCCTGCTGCCATGTGGGGCCTTCGCCTTTACGTCGGTAGCCGGCTATATGTTAGGCCTGGCTCTGCGCGGAAAGTCCGAGGCCCGTTGGTTGTATACATAGACGGTTGTATTATCGCGAACCTGGAACCCGCTTCCTCTGTTGACTTGCTATCGTAAGATTATTGATAACATCGGCAGTTCTTTGCTCTCATGGTGGGTTGATCGGATACATATCAAGGCTGCCATTATAGCCCCAGCTATGCCCGGGAGGGATAGCATGCATCTCCGTCATTGGGTTAGCAACCATGGACGGGGGAAAGTCGTAGGTGGGCACCGTTGGAGTTGAAGAGTTGAAGGAAGCATTGGCAGAAGATGGTGCGTAATGGGGAAAGCCTGATTGCGTGAGGTGCATTTGATGGGCATGGTCGTCGTTCGGCAGTTGCTCATTCGGTCGAGGTTGACTGCTTCCATGGTCGGTGCTTTGACGCGTACTTGCTGCGTCTTCAGCGGAATGACTCCGAGGTAATGCACGCCTGTTTCGCCATTGAACGTGCGTGGTAGATGCGATAGAGGCTGGAACATGGTTCCATGCTGGGATGTCGCTGTAGAGCTCTGGATACCGTTCGAGAAAGTCCCTGCCCATACTCCAGTACCGTATGTCGTTGATCCGCTCATGGAACATTGGCGAAACCTGGTACAGTCCAGTCTCTACGTTACGAGTGTAGCAGTCTCTGAACTCGTACGGCCACTGGACGCGTAGGCTGCTGCAGAACAGACGCCAGAAGGTGTTCGAGCAGTACCGGTGTTCAGAGAAGACGAACCGCTCCCGCAGTCCGGGCCAGGCAAAATACTCGGTAGCGTAGGAATGAAGCAAGTCCTGTGATGGGCGCCTGACGTAGAATGCCGGTAGCTTCTTGTGTTGTTCTGTGGTCGGGTTGAGGTGAGCTTGCAGGAGCAAACCCATCACTGTCAGGATGGCCAGCCGTTCTCTGGGCTCACATGATGAAAAGATGATCTGGTCGATTCCGCGAAGTAGTCGCCAGGCAGGGTGCATATGACCATCCTTCTCGGCTGCATCCCACCCTTCGACGATCGCCCGTACAGGTACATCGTCGTTATAGGCAGCGTACTTTGACACGTCTAATGCGGAGGGAGACCATTTAAACCATTCTGTTAGCGTGTCGTTTGCATATCGCCATTTGTTGAGTGTGTTCGTTGGGTCCAGGGTAGAGTAGTTAGCAGAGCACTCACATGGCGTGTTCGGTCCGGGCTGCAAAGTTGATGCAGCCCACGATGGACGGGAAGAGCTCTCGATGTAGGCTTGGTATTCTTTGTTGTGCACTGCATAGCTGGGCGTATCCGGGGGACTGGAGGTTGCAAGACTGCCGAACAAACGTGCATTATAGTTGGGAGCTTGCTGTACATCGATGCTCAGAGACAGCGGCTGCTCACTCTCTTCTGACCGCGACCTAGCCAAGGACAATTCTTGTGTCTCAGGCTCCTCCTTCAGTAGGCTGTTGCCAGAGACGATGCCCTTAATGTTCTTCACTTGCTTTGCTAACGTGTCACGCTCTTCTTTGATTTCTGCCAACTGTGTCATCAGTGTTTCGACTCTCCCACTAGCATCCTGCGACCTGAAATCCTCCACTAGCCCCTCCAAGTATGCGATGTGAGCTTTGGTGCGCTCTCTGATCATCCGCTGACATCTTCGGTCTGTTTCGCGTTTCTTCAAGATGCGGGCAGGTACGGCACCTGTGCTGCCAAGGGCAGTGGCCGCCGCACTTTCTGTGGCAGTACTTTCCGTCCGTGTTGGAGTCATTCTATTTCATCCTCTCGCAGTCACGCTGAGGCGAAGGTTGCCTTCCATCGTGTATCGAGCGAAGCCATCGCACGACAGATATACACACTTTGTCCGGCGGGTGGGCGGATCGTACACTTATAGGGGGACGTTGAGCGATTTGGATTACGACGCAGCTCTATAGGGCGACAGACCGCAACACAGACGTTCTACTTCTGGATGCGATCGATGTCGCGGAAGATGTCCATAACTGCCCAAGGGCCCAGAGCCATTCGTTTAGGCCCTCACCAGGATTAGGCGGGGCTGTCGCGATGGAGGCTGGCAAAGATCCCCAAACAGCTTAGCCGACCAAGCCTTTGGAGCGCCTTCTGCCGCGTTAAGGCCTCGGGTAGAAACTTTATCGAAAGCTACCCTGTCAACAGCTATGCGAAACGCCGGACATTCTTCGGAAAACCACCTCACTACTCTTTGAAACGGTCCCTTTGATTGAGGATCTCTTGGACAGCAGATCAGCCATGCCAGAATTGCATGATTGGCTCGGTCGATTATGCCCAATGCTTCCGCAAGGGCAGCGTTCATCATGATCTACAACAGAATCTATCTCGCTCGGAAAACTTCCTGATAGAACCTCGGTCATACAGCCACCATAAGCAGATCAATACCTGTCAGCTGGTGAAGCAGTGTGTTCAGGTTTTACGGTACGGGTCTCAGATCCGTGTCTTGTCTGTCGTGGGTGCGTGGTCTCTTCTACATCCCAATCTGTCCACCTTGCTTTTCTTGGCAAGCGGGCTGCTACATTCCCTTAGACGGGGCGCCGGGTGTCGTAAGTGATGGTGCGTATGCTTTCGCCTGAAATGGCCATCATCCAGATGTTCGGAGCTTGTCTATGTCCAGCATAGGCTCATTATTGACGTCCTGGGCACGTGGTGCGGACGCCAGCGGTCGAAAGTGGAGAAACAACGGTCATCGTTGGTTGGCTACTGCTAGGCCCCTTCGAGAGCCAAGTTTGTGAACGATCCATGTTGGTCGTGCCAGTCTGTCGGGACACTGAATCAACAAGCTTTTGGAGACGAAGCGTCTCTACGTCCAACGGCTCAATTCATCTGCCGAAAGCCATTTTCGAGTTGTGTTTTACCCGAGAGGCTTGCGATTGTCAGACCATTCAGCCACCTGCGGGAAGCGGCGTCCAGAAGGACTACATTGAAAGCCAAACCTCCTTCTTCGAGCAGTCAACAGATCGTGAAGGCTGTACGCGGCTGTTTGAACGGGGCAGATGCAATACAGTATAGCTTCCGCGTACTGGCACGACTACTCTCGAGGTAGATATTACTGACCAATGCTGACAGGGTCTGTCTAGCCGAGCAACCTAATGTGAGGTAGTCTCAGCCTCCCTTACACGAAATCTCCAGACTCATATCTGCTACGTGGCTTGAGCAAGCCTACTTGTACCAGTCGGCGGCCGCGGCGGTCGTTCCCTAATTGACGGATGGCGAGGACTGAGGCTTACGGTAGAACGGAAGCGACAAGACCTCGAACTAATCGCTAGAAGCATTCATCACATGGGTTCTGGCCCAAATGCCGCCTACGCTAAGTCCACACTATCAATCTCCGACATAGCGGTGGTGCTAGTAGCCTCATACAACGCAGCACAGCCGTAAATTCAGCGTACGTCACAACCAGTGACTATCGTCCCTCACAGAGTTGGTCGCTGGACACAGTCGCAGAACACGCAGCATCCCAGGTAGTGGCCAATCAGTATGGCACGTTGAGAATAACCCAAAAGCGTACGAATAGCTTACATTGGCATCTGGTTCAACAGCACGAATGTAGACCTTTGGCAGCAAGCCGATAGCTCAGCCATAGATCAATAGCAGATCAACTATACGAACAGCCGCTGCTGGCCCGAATGGAAGGTGCCGTTGAGCCCGTGGTAGGGCACGGACAGAGGCAATAGTATGGTATTGGTGGTAAGCAATCAAGTAACGGGGAGATATGAAGTGCACGAGGTCATGAAATAACAAATGGGTCGCAACTGCCCAACACCGTGTACCAAGCTTAACATTTTAGGGCATATGGTCCAAACTTCAACTGAATTCTCTCACATGATTTGTGTATATATATATAATTCTCTTACATGGTTTGTATCCTTAACTAAATGCTCTAAGTAGGGACAACAGGATCATCCTCCCACTCTGCCGCCCGTGGGTCCTCCTCTCGCGCTTTTCGCAGTAACCATCGATGAAAGCCGACTGTCTCCTCATACATATCCTCGAGCGCCCTGATAGTCTCGAGAAGCTCGTCCATAGCTTGGTCCTGCTCGCTCTTCGCCCGCCGAGCAGAAACAGCTTGAGCTGCGTTGTGATAGTTCATCCATATCTCTCTCGAGTGTCGACGCTCAGCCTTGACTTTGGCCTCATCCTCTCCTTTCATTACTCGTTGGTAGCATTCGAGTGAGAGCTTCCGCGACTGTTCCCGCATTACACGCTCGCTCTCGCTTCCATTTGCTCTTTGGTTGGCTAAGATCACAATGTGCCGGTGTTGAAAATGTTGGTCAGCCTGTCTCCTACCTACTGCTCTGTCAGACATAGCCCTTCGGCAAGCGTTGTAGAATCTGTACTGCGCCTTGAAACCGGGTGTCTCGAAGAATTCTGTATCGTCATTCATGTAATGTTGCACTAGATCACGTCGCTCATAATACTGACGGAACTTCTCGCATCTAGCTTCTTTGCTGAGTTCTGGCTGGATCAGTTCTCGGCACAAGGGGCACTTACTGTCTCTTTGCAGGGCGTCTTTCAGACATTGCGGGTGGAAGCTGCTGCCGCAGTGGCTTTCGTGGATCAGTGCTTCGTCCTGAGGGAGTATCTGCTCCTGGCAGATTGTGCAGTTGTCGTCGCGGCCTGAGGCTGGCCCTGTTTGGGACTTGATACCTAGCATCTCGGGCGTCGCTGGTTCTCGTTCTGCGTGTCTCACAGGAGGGCCACTGGGTAGTGGTAGTGGAAGTTCGGTGGGGGTGGGTAGTGGTGGTCTAGTGCCGGTGGGGGTGGGAGGTGGTGGTCTGGTGCCATCGGTGGGCATTGTGATCTCAGATCGTGGTGATGGTGGGGCACTCACTCTGTGGTTGGTTGTTTTCTCTAACGTAGCGTACAGTCAGGCTCCTGTCCTTCGTGCGGTCTATGAGTGAAAGTGACAGCCTTCGAGGCTGCACATCAATCGTCAATATGTAGTATGCGGCTCGGCTTCACTGCTGCCAGGATCGGACGACACAATGACACAACGCTCCCTTTGTCGTCTTGCGTTGTGGACGAGACAATGAATGCACAATAGAACAAAGCCTCATAAGGACCTAGAGTCACAATCGGCTCCTTGACGAACGCCATTGTTTAGCTCTACTCCCTCCGGGGCTGAAACGAGGGCTTGATGTTCTTGAACTTGCTGAGAGCTTGAGACTATGGGCATGGGGAGCTGAGCGCATGTTATAGCCTATTAATGGTAACGGACAAATGGAAAGACGTGGGCTGAGATAAGGTCGAAACCTACCGTGTATATTGTAAAGACCTACCTGTTATTGACTTACCTATTGTTTAAGCTTACCTGCTTCTACCTGTCCTTGAATTACCTATCTGTAGAGCTTACCTGCTCCATAGCTCACCTTCCAATTCAAGATCGCCTAGAAAATCTCGTTGACATAGAGGTGGCAGCTCATATGGATCTGGAGAATCATTTTCCCACTTTGTAGCTCGAGAGGAGAGAGCCTCCCCTTAAGTGAGAAGTTCCCTAGCACTACGGATAGAGGTCACATAACTGTCCACCGCCATCTCGACGAAGTCATGGTACTGACAGTACTTATTCTCAGCATCACTTTCGGCAAGTCGCCTCAAGATGCAGCCATATCTGCTTTTGTGTAGCTTCACAGCTTCTCTGACATGCTGATGGAATCGCTCCTGCTGGGTATAGCCAGGTTGCAGTTGCCAGAACGAGATGCGAAGGACGGTAAGCTTCTCGATCTGCTTGCTCCGCTCTTTCCAGTAGTGTCGCCATTGAGCACTTCTGTAAGTAAGGTCACCTATCACATGCGAAAGTTGTTCTTCTGGGTGGATGCCTTTCCTGACGCACGCTTGGCAATGCGGACAGGAGCATTGGTTGCCCAGCCATACGCTGAGACATCCTGAATGCCAGCAGTCACCGCACGTAGTGTACTAGTATGCTTGCTGATCGTACCTGATGTCTTCCATACAGGTAGAACATGTTGCATCCCCAGGATTAGCAGGCTTTAAACGTAGAGCAATGTTCTGGCAGTTGTGGTGGTCTGGCGGATGTTTGGCTGCGAAATGCACAATGAGGTTGTCCATCTCCGCGTAGAAACCGTGTTGCGGCTGCACGCGTTATCGCTTGTTGCACAAGTACTTACGGTGCGGAAAGTTTGCCGAAGCGCATCCTCTTGTGGATACACGATTTAAGATCGTGCACGCACCACTGATATCCGTAATTAAGCCTACCTCCATATAGCTATAGACTGCCTTCACTATCTCTACTTCTACGCGAGAGCGAAGATCAGTAAGAACATAGCGTGGTAGTGCGCGCACGATCTGTATTCCGTGTATTTACAAGAACCGTTCGTCGTTGCTACCTTCCCCCAGTAACATCATCTGCACCGTTGTTTCCCTGCAGTCTCGACTCCTTCCACCACGAGTCCGCATTTTCATGAACGCCGGGTCCCTTCACACCACCATTCATCCTCTGCGTCGCTTTCTTCTTATGGTCCACGCCATAGTCCTTATTCCGTCGCGCCAACGCCGCATCAAGGTCAATTTGGCTGCTGTGAGTTACACTCCCCATCAAAACAGGCTTACCAAGCGGCAACTGATCGCCCCGATCAACCTGCCACGTATGCCACGTCTTCCCATACAATTCGGCCACCTCCTTCATCACCTCCGTCTCCATCTCTTCCCACTTATCCGGCTCAGGCCCATCGCTCGGTCTCGGCACGCACAACATCCCGCTGCTCACCTCGAACTCATGGCTATGCCACAGCTTCTGTTCTTCGGGGTCCAGCGTCTCATAAACGTGCTTGGGGACCATGTACTCGACGCCGATAAGGTGAGCGTCCTTCTTACCAGAGTCGTAGATTAGACATTGGCGAAGGTCCTTACGGACATGGGAGCAGAAATGGTGGGCTTCAACGGTGCGGGTCTGGCCTTGGCGCGCCTCGTCGGCATAGATGTGTACTGCGTTGAGGAACTCGCAGATGTTGTGGAGGGGTTTGAAGTCAGGGCCGATGGTCTCTTTCATTTTATAATATGTGTGATTGAGAACGTGTCGAAGGTTTCCTGTAGAGTTTATGGGTCTCCGGGTCAATGTGCTTGATATGAATGAATTGTCCTGAGGATCCCGAGGGGCAGCTTGCCATGTTATTATACTCTATACCTTGAGTGTCCCTGGTGAAAATGACGTTATTTTAAGAGACAGAGCTGCCTTCTTAACGTCATGACCAGGATCGATCTCGAATTCGCTGGTTCGCCAGGGGCATGGTCGGCGACCTACTTGGAAAACTCCGCGAGAAAGTATTCGTACGCGTTACTTAGCTGCCAGCCTGGGATTTACAGAACGGATAGCCCACCGCTCAAATTCTCTTATTACTTCGCTACCGACGTCTAATAAAAGAAGTGATGCAAAGATTACCGAGTTCCGTGTCCAGAGGGGATAGTCTGCCACTGGGCTGCTTGTCAGTCCCCTCTACCTCGAACCCTCTGGGGAGCTTTAGGGATCTGCCTTCGCTGCTTTGGGAGGATAACTGTTTCCCTGAACTTCGACCTTGGGCTCGCATGAACATCGTTCAGCTTCTGGCACCGGATCCATGACTGCCGCAATATGATTTCCGCACCCCCACCAAGAGCGCTTCCCTAATTGCTGTTAGGACTTTCGGGTTACGGCGGAAGGCAGAAAGTGTGAGCGTACCGCAGCTGCTGCATGTAGCTTTCTTGCACATTTTGGGTTGATTTGGTGTCTATCACTAACGGTTTTTCTTTGAATTGCGAATCGACCGATGAAGCTTTGGAGACACTGAAGTCGTGGCAAGACAGATTGTACATCTTATGAGCCCTCGGTGACTTTCGTAGTGGGCATGAGGTCAAAGGGTGCTGGGATGATGGACGGCGACCAAAGTCGGGGGGTCAAGCGAGGTGAGTGATTGGCTCGGAGACTTTTGGAAGTCTCCAAGATCGGCCATCCATTTTACTTCGAGAGCAAATGTACAGCAGGCATGTATGGTGGTATGCTCGCAAAGTGCTGCAGGTCTCGTAGCAGGAATATGATTGCAAATCGCTGATCAGGAACGTCATCAATGCAACCAATACCACGTTTAACATTCTAAACGCCACCGTGCTTGCCGTAACTCCAGATACCACCTAACACTCTTACTCCGGTTGGGACGACCGATAGGCGACCCCCGACCGGGGCGTATCCCACAGGAATGACGCCGCACACTTCTCTGTAGAGGAACTGGACGTGAGTTTTTGCGCTGGGTCTACCAGATGCCTTTCGTCGCCGATTGAAAGGATGAACGCCGCTGGCAGATGTTTGCTCTGGTTAACGTGCTTGAATCGGGCACACGGAATTTGGTCGGTACACCGTATTTGATACAAAATCCGAATCTGTACCATAGCCATGGCCTTCCCACCTCACGACTTCGGACAAGCCTTCCACATTCCGTGAGCATCAACATGCCTTCCGAGACTGAAGATCGCACAGCTGCATCGCAGCCGCAGCCTCCACCGCAAGACAACAATAAAAGTCAGATCTACCGCTATATGTTCGAGGCCCTCGAAGCCAACATTTAGACAGAGTCGCAACTTCTCATCCTCACCTTCAGCACCGGCATTCAAGACGCAGTCAGCTTTCCTGATTTTCTCTGATTTGCCTCCAACCAAACTGGAAACACAGTCGTTCTAGCCGGGGGTTTAATTGGTTTCCAAGGCGAATTTTTCCACCTTGCCAACGTGGGCACCAACTTGGCCACTTTCCTCGTAGGCGCCATCATTACCGGCCAGATGGGCAACTATATCGGACCACGTAGGCGGTGGTGGCAAATCCTTTCGAACCTCGCACAAACAGTCATGAGCTTCGGCGCTGCTTGGCTGCAATTCTCGCACGGGACTCAACATTCTGGACCATGGGCAGTGGCTGCTATCACGCTGCTGGCGTTCTCCTCAGGGGCTCAGGTTGCGGCGGCGAGGGCATTTAGAATGACTGAAATTTCGATAGCGATGGCGACAGCGGCCTGGGTAGATATCGTGATTGATCCAAAGCTATTTGTCAAGGAAAATTGCGCGAGGAACAGGCGTGTATCGTTTCTCGCTGCTCTGGCTCGGTAGTCTCGCAGGTGCATTTGTGCATTCGAACATCGGATCGCCGTTAGCGTTGACGGTGTCCGCTATTGGAAAGGCACTCATCATCCCTATACTGTTAATAGTGAGGTCGGAGCGAGGACAGACACGGAATTTTGGCAACTGTACTACTACAAAGGCATGAATTGCATCTTCTTTGTGGAGAGGCTAGAGCTCCATCCATTTAATGCTGACTGCTGGAGCACTTACCTGACGTCCAATTTTCAAGTCAAGCCCATTATGTCAACTCGCTCTAGTACACAGAAGACACGATAGCAATACCCGCACCGGGGTGTGCTCGACTGTAAATATGACAAACCAGCATGATGCACTAAATGATAGTGTCTAGTTCCACTTGGTCTGCGTAACCCTCGTTTACTAGGCAACCACACCGGAACTTTTATAAGGCTCAAGCAGAGGTTGTGGCAGACATGAGGAAAGAAGGTTTGTCTGGCACAATTACCGTCAGCAAGCTAGCAGGATGCTGAAGGGTAGAGCAGGTGAGGCTCATCAGGAGGCTGTCAGGCATCTACTTGACGATTGGGTAAATATGGCGCAATTCTATTCAACGCCACGTCATTGGCTCGTGCCAGAAGAGCGTGCTTGTGAAGTCCAACATACCTAACAACAGTAACACCTGCACATCTGTCCCTGGACCGTCTTTCTTGTGTGCTGGCGAATTTATCTTCATCTTGCATATACGATTCTGTCCCACCAGAATGTTACGATACTTTGGGGCAAATTACTAATTTCAAGGCCAATTTGGCGCTAATGCGCCTGGCTGCCATGGCCCTATACATCCGTCGAGGTCCGCGCAGCCTCTATTAACCCAACTACAGGAATGTTGAGCTCTTCACATGTATTCGAAAGTTGATCTCGAACGAGAACTCGAGCCAGGGACGGATAGATCTGGAGGTGAGTCCATGGGTATTCGACCAGGGTGTCTGGCATTGTGCACACCCCTCCATCATCCTGTTCTGCTCGCTGCAAGAGCAATGTGACTTGATCCAACAACTCAGACAGTCTTCCAGCCTGGCAGAGCCTTCCGTCGCGTCGCAAGTACGGTATCCAATGTACCCGCACCAAACGCCTTGTCAACGCTATCTGAAGCTGCGAAAGAGCCGTGCCTTTGCACCAGGGTCGCTGTACCATCTCGTCGATCGTAGTGGCTCTGGCAGGGCACAGAGGAACCAGCTGTTGCGTTTTTGCTTTTCTCTGGTGGTTTCCGCTGTTGCTTAACACACGTACGCCGTTTTCGTTGGTTTGGACACTGAACGCTCCCAAAGCCAGAACGATCGGGTGTAATAACAGAACCGATCTGGTTCGTCTCGAAAGGCCCAACATTTTGAGATCAATCTCGTCACGACACACCCATCCAAAGACCTCGAGCAAGATTTCCGCTGGCATGGTTTCTAGGCTCATTGTTGGACACATCTCGGTGACTAGACGTTGTTGCCAAGCTGGTATCGCTGTTTAAAATGGTCAAGTGAACATCAAGTTGCTTTTACTGCTACAGAGTTACATCCTGTCCATGAGTGATGGGCCTTGTCGGTGGACTGGGTGTCCACGCTACAAGCACAAAGAAAGCGGGGTAAATGAGCCATATCCTCGCAAAAGTCTGCGACACGTAAGAAAAGCATCCGAGATCAAAACAAGCGGAGCCGGAACAAGTCAGCAACGAGCTGATCTCGTGCTCGCAATTGCGACAAAGGTCAGTGAAAGTGTGGGGTGTCTACCAATCGAACGAGGAGCCATCCACGGGAAGCGTGGCTTTTTGATAAAATGGTCAGGACCGGATACCATAGACTGCTCACATCGCATTCGGTGGCCTATGCAGACGTGATGAGAAGACTGTTCGTGGTGTCATGACACTGCAAAATTTAACAATATGTCCAGGCTAAGGGGCTCTCTTTTACGATATTACACAGATACAGGGACACTTTCCCAACCGAATCAACGGCACTCCCCAGAAGGCACGGAGTGCGAAACCATGGTCGAAGGCAATACGTCGGAGGGTGCCATATGCTTTCCTGGATCCCTATTCTTATTTGACAGCATACGATGGGACAGTTAGCAAAGACTGTGTAGACGGTAGTGGTTGTGATACACGGACTAACATAAACTAAGCTTTCTTCTGCGTTCGGCAAACAAATCTCATAATAACTCGAGTCCTCGTTGTCTTTTATAGACCTCAGAATATCAAGGCGGTTTAGTCAGACAGGTAGGCAGAGAACCCCCCTGTCTCCTGTCTTCCGTCTCCTGTCTCAGGTGAGCTCCGGAAAGATGTCGCATCACCTGCCTAAAATATGTGCTTGTGGGCGACAGATAGGTCGATATTCGCCGATAGAGACTAGCCGCACGAGTGCCTGGCTTTCCACACTCGAACGAACCAAGCTTTAAGCGGAGCTTTGATCGCGATCGGGCGCAAGTGGAGTTACCAGATCCCCTGCCAGTGCACCGGCCCTTCCTGGCCCGTCGAAGTGCACCTGATGACCTAACGTCTATGCATTCTTGCCAATTGCAACCGAGAGGATTGCTTGCGGCTGTCGCATTCAGCCTTTGCTGTACAATGGCTCAACTGTGCCGCCTCACTCACAAGGGCTGTTGGTCATCTTGCTTCGCGAGTACTGTAACACCCCAGAGATCGCAGCACAAACCTCACGACACTATCTGGCTGGACACAAGCAGTATGCAAGAAGTAAATGTCGTTGGTGACGCGACAACTGGCACCAGTCCTCGATCAGCTTGATCGCGAGTCGCTGCCCAATTCCCCTCAAATCTATATCATTGGCAGCCTGAGCATAAGAGGGCACACCTACGGCCCTTCCACAATATCAACACGCGAAGCCCACTTAGGTGATTATAATCGTGCAGTCATGTGTAAGTTGCTTGTCTATTCTCTGGGTATTCAACTGTTATGGAGCCGGTACTACTATGGATCAACGCGCTGACGGTATTTCCAGCGGGCTCAGGTCATGCCAAAAATACGAGATACGGCTACCTGCCACACGATACCGATACGCCACCTGCATCGGTCGCTTCAGAAAAGGCAATCGATGATGGAGCCCAGACGGGTTTTCACTTATCTACCAACGATGAGCCACCCCCCGAGTATCGAGACCGAGATCA
>Ga0210040_10000288_pt1 | contig 87488 bp, 79 predicted proteins | sample CryGeyCG12114_NA_FD_185462 | JGI IMG/M metagenome (GOLD analysis project Ga0210040, IMG submission 185462) | Groundwater microbial communities from aquifer - Crystal Geyser CG19_WC_8/21/14_NA (SPAdes) (version 2) | ecosystem: Environmental > Aquatic > Deep subsurface > Groundwater | place: USA... | reverse complement strand
CTCATGCAGATGGGTGCTCTCCATCACCGATAAAACTCTCCCCTCTTAACATTAACTCCATACTCCTGCACCGCCATCCCCAAATCCTCCATCGTCAACACCGTCTTCCCCTGCCCACTGCCCCCCTGCCCCCCACCCCCATACCCCGCCCTCTGTACCCCCAGCTGCGCCGCCTGCGACCCCTTACCCGCACCCCCGGCTGCACCACCAGGCCCTGTCTGCCCCGGCACGCCCTGCCCCGGCAACCCCTGCACCCCCAACGGATTACTCCCCGCGGCCGTATTGCTCGCTCGAATCCGACTGTACTGGTACGCGTCGGCCGCAACATCCGCCACGAACTTCTGCGTCGCGAGCGCCAGCAGCCGCGCGAGTGGCAGCGGCGTGCTCAGGCCTCGCTCTCCGGCTGGATCGGAGGCGCTCGGCGGCGGCAGGCCCGCGAGCGTGAGATAGTGGGCTGTGACGGCGTCGGGGATGATGGGCGCGTAGTCGTCCATTTTGCTGAGGAATTCGCGGAGTGTGACGTCTTTCCTGCTCTCTGGCGGTATTGAGGGTTGTGTCTGTGTCTGTGTGGCTTGCTGTGTTGGGTCGGCTGCGGTGGTGGAATTGTTCAAGTCATTCTCCGAGCTGGCGTTGTTGTTGCTTTGTGTTGTAGCATCTTGTGTCTCCGCCACCTCAGTATTCATGTCGACGTCTTCGCTTGGTTCTTGCGTAGGTTCGGCCTGTGGTGCGGATGGGGAGGACATATCGGGCGCGATACTCAAGTGATGGCAGTACAATCTGCGGTCCGGGGTTGTGGTAGGACAACTTGTCGCAATGCTCCTATTGGTACGGTGTTTGTGTTACAAGGCTAGAGAACAGTGCAGAGGACGAATATTGAATGTGTCGGAGCCTTGTGTAGTGATCGTCAGTTTAAATGTTGAGTGGTTGCTACGTGAAATAAATCTGACCGTCTTGTCACCATGCGGTGCGCCAGACACGCAATCCGACTCCGCAGATGGAAGGCGAGCTGCCAGTGGGGAATGAGATTAGGTTTCATCAAGAGCACAAATATACAACCTATGGCACGAAAAGACCTAGATAGATGAGGGACCTGCTATGCATTCGTCTAATATTGAATTCTGTAATTTGAAATCGACTGCGCACATCGCCAGCCGTCAACAGCATCGTCCATACTGCCTAATTATCCATAAAGATCTCCTCTTTCGATCCTTTCACAGACCGATGCTGTAGCACTAGCGAATTGCGCCAGTACATGCTCGTAGAACCATAGACCATCAACTATATCTATCATGCGCCAAATCCTCTAACCACAACCCAGAACTTAGTCGTACAAGCTGTCGTCGTTGCCGGCATCACCGAATCCGTTGCCGTTTGCAGCAGCATTAGTCTGCTCTTCCGTGGGGAAGCGGAAGAAAGCACTGCCACCAGACTGCTTCATGGCTTGGGCAAATGCCTCGTACCGTCTGATCTCAACATCGCTGACTGATCGTCGGGCAGATTGCATGGCCTCTTCGAAGTGTGCTTTGGTAAGTTCCGGCACTGGGTCTTCACCCTCTTCATCCTCGTCCATGGCATCTTCGCCAGCAGCTTCGCGCTCTTTGGTTCGCTCGATATCAATGCTAATGGACTCCTTGATGGCGAGCTTGACGGCACGCTGTGTGATGAAGCCCAAATCGGCACCTGAGAAGCCGTGAGTCTTGCTGGCCATGTACTTGATGTCGACATCGTCAGCGACGGGTGTTTTGCGTAGCTGTGCCCTCAGAATGCCTTCACGCGAGGCCTCGTCTGGTAGCGGCACGTAAACGAGGGTGTCTAGACGACCGGGTCGGCAGAGAGCATTGTCGAGCTGCTCTGGTCTGTTTGTGGCACCGATGACGAAGACATTCTTCTTCGAGGTCATGCCGTCCATTTCTGTCAAGAGCTGGTTGACAACACGGTCTGAGGCACCGCCAGCATCTCCGTTAGAGCCGCCACGAGACTTGGCGATAGAGTCAAGTTCGTCGAGGAAGACAACGCAAGGAGCAGCGGCTCGAGCTTTGTCGAAGATATCTCTGATGTTGCTTTCAGACTCACCAAACCACATGCTGAGGAGCTCGGGGCCCTTGATAGAGATGAAGTTGGCGGCGCACTCGTTGGCGACAGCCTTTGCCAACATGGTTTTACCGGTACCGGGCGGACCATAGAACAAGACACCTCGAGACGGCGACAGACCAAACTTGAGGAACTTTTCGGGGTGGTCGACTGGGTACTGGACGGACTCGATGAGTTCTCGCTTGACGTTTTCGAGACCACCGATGTCGTCCCATCTGACGTTCGGCACCTCGACGACTGCAACCTCTCGGAGTGCCGATGGGTTGGACACGCCAAGAGCAAATCGGAAGTTCTCCATTGTGACACCCAGCGAGTCGAGGATTTCAGCATCGATTGTGTCCTCATCCAGGTCAATGAGATCCATCTTCTCACGGATCTGCTGCATAGCGGCTTCGGAGCAGAGAGATGCTATATCTGAACCAACGTAACCGTGTGTCTCTGCAGCGATTGACTCAAGGTCAACATCGTCTCCCAGCTTCATGTTCTTTGTGTGGATCTGCAGAATCTCGAGTCGACCGGTAGGGTCTGGGATACCAATGTCGACTTCTCGATCGAATCGACCGTACCGACGTAGCGCAGGATCGATGGAGTTGGGTCGGTTAGTGGCAGCCATGACCACGACATTGGACCGCGCCTTCATACCATCCATGAGAGTAAGCAGTTGAGAAACGACACGTCGCTCAACCTCACCATTCGTCTTCTCACGCTTGGGAGCGATTGAATCGATCTCATCAATGAAAATGATAGCAGGCGAGTTCTTCTCGGCTTCTTCAAAGGCCTTCCGCAGATTCGATTCAGATTCACCAGCCATCTTTGACATGATTTCTGGACCGTTGATCAAGAAGAAGAACGCGCCGGTCTCGTTGGCCACAGCTCGAGCCATCAATGTCTTACCGGTACCTGGTGGACCAAACATCAAGATACCACGAGGAGGCTTAATACCGATAGACTTGAACAACTGCGGGTGTCGTAGTGGCAACTCGACCAATTCGCGGACCTGTGCCATCTGTTTTCTGCAGCCACCAATGTCGTCGTAGCCAACTTCATTGAGGTTGCCTTCTTCATCCTCTCGCTCGATGGGCTCGCCTTCGCAGTGAATAACTGTGTCTTGAGCAACGATGCCCTGGTCGGGCGGGTCGACCTCAACAACTTTGAACTCGACCTGTCTCATCGCAGCTCGACACGTGAAGAGGTCACCTTGCTTCACAGGTCGATAAGCCTCGCGGAAGTATGGTGCCAAGAAGGTCTCGAATAACGAGCCAGTCAGGCCTTCAATTGTGTCTCCGATTGGTAGGACGGCGATCCGCTTCGCATACTTAATGTCGGGGCAAGCGTGGACTGTGATGATGTCGCCGTGCTTGACACGTAGATTGTGGCGGACGACTCTGTTGACGCGAGCGCTGCCATCATCCAAGTCGTCGTCAGCCAGCACAATCAAGACTGTCTCTTTCCTCTTCTTGCCCTTGACCATGACGGTATCGCCACGGAAGAGTTGTAGTGTCTCCATAGTATTGTTGGACAGGGCAATGACTGAGTTGTCGTCATTGACGGCATCTGTGACGATGAGGGAGTTGGGCTTCTTCTTCTTTCTGAGAATAGCTGTGGAAGTCTCGAGTTCGTTCTTCTTTTCGGCGCCCGAGGCATCGCTGTCAACCAAGTTAGCAACTTTCGTATCAAGTTGGGCGGAGTGAGTGCATACTTGAGATTAACCTTGGGCTTTTTGACGGTATGATCAGGATCCGAAGACATGTTGGCCGACTCTGGAACTGATTACCGGCGTAGATAGATCTGTTGACAAGTTGGATCTGAAGTAGCAAGAGATAGCAACTTCAGACAGGGTTCAAGTGGTCGTTTCGTGATCCGTCCTCCAGATATGTAGCGAAGGACGATGTCGATGATGGGAAGGATGGGAAGATGACAAGAGCGTGTTTAAGAAGGCGAGATGAGCTTGATCTGTTTGTAGGTAACTAAGTGAATGGTGCAAGTGAACTTCGGGCGAAAGTAGGAGCACTTGGCATACTGACCTGACATCCGGCGTGAAAATGCAGGCACGTCCACACGTCACCGCTTGCCTGCCTGGCGCTATCGAATCAAACGGATGGTGAGAGAACCACTCGCCGACCTGCACTTTATCGGCCACTTTATCGAAGGACACGTTTTCGCTTTTAACTCACGCGTGCCTTGTGGTGTCACGTATGCTTCATCTGGAAGTCCTAAACCAATCAATCCATGCATAGCTCAGTTCTTATTTGCCACTGTATGGTCACCTCGACGAGAACATTTGCCCTGTTACTGTACTGGAAAGTACGAGAAGTATCGTTGGAATGTCAGCTTCACTCCGGAATATCATTACGGCCGAAAGTCCCGCACTAGATTGAGGGCTTGGTGTGCTCCTGGAAGACGAAACAAGTTCTATAGAGGACGCACTGCAAGTTATCAGACACTAGTGGTGTGTGCCTTGTTATCATTCCGAAGTTACTGGAGTGCTCCCGCCACCAAGACGATCAATCAACCTGATATCTTTACCAACGCCAGGCTACTATGAAAGTATCAGTAGAAAGTATATGCCGTTCGCATACCCCCAAGATTGTTCAGAGGGGCCAGTAACCAAAGCTGGATTATGCTGCTACTGCATTGACTGGTGCCGGTCGCTGCCTCGTAGTATGGAAGGCGGGAAACTCCCTGTTCTGTTGGGCTGAACGTTTGAGCACGTTGGCTCTAAAGACAGAGAAGTCCTGGCGCGCCCAATTTTGAGATTGCGCTGAGGCAACGGCTCCTTGAGTAATTCTCGCCATGTCGAGCATCTATGACCGTCGTAGATTTTCTCCTACATCTGCGCCAGGGCTTGATTAGGTAGCCTTGCTCTTCCCTTTCATGGTCTTCCGCCGCTGAGCCATCATATGCGTGTACAGTATATAGCTGCCAGGCACGTAGATAGCGAGGACCGCTTTCAACAGCCAGTCATACCCGATCTCCATGTCTTGAGCTGGTTCGAGAGCCAAGTACATCAAAACGCACTCGCTGGAGATACCAATCGGATACAGCACGAAGAAAGTGTTATACCTGAGCCACATGAGCCAGCCCGGGATGGCATCGCTGACACCTTCCTTCCACACAAAGAACCCATATCTAATCATTTCTGTGACGCCCCATGCCAAATGACAACCAGCAAGCGCGACTGGTCCTCCCGTGGTACCTGCCTGGTGTCGACCAAAAGCGTTCGAGGTCATCACAATTTCCGGGAATGGTGTAAGGATGCCCCAAACCAGCATGATCCGCGAAGCAACTTGCATAGCAGTCGTGACGGGGCTTGCGCGGACAAGACCAAGAGCAGCATGGGCGACCTCGAGTAGTGCTATTGTTTGCGTAGCTCTGAGAAGGTTGAACAATGCTTCGTAGAGGCCATAGAGCTTGTCGTGGGACGCAAGAGCTGGAATAAGCACGATGGCTCTCAGTGTCACTATTGACCAGAGGATGAAGGAGACGCCATTGTATGCGAGCAGATAGGTGCTTTTCGAGGAGGAGGATTGCCGTGGCTTCGCCTTGGTCTGGTTCTCCATGATGGCGATGAATTGAGTAATGTGCACGGATCTAACAAGCAGGCTTTGCCAGTATTTTCTTCGTGCCTTACTCATGCAACGAGGTTGCTGGTTGCTCCGAAAATGTGCTGCTGGGGCTCCCCCATGAAGAGAGATCTGCGCTCTCCGATTGGCTGACTTCTGACCGCGACCCGCTAAATTTTTGGATTGAAAATCGACAACCGCAGACTTCTGCCCACGCTTTTGCATGAAATATTCCTAGGAAGCAACCACACAACCAGTCGAAATGCCCTCGTCGAAACGCAATCGTGTGATTCCCACGTCCAAGACCAAGAAAAACCACAAAGAACTTGTCAAGCGGCTACACTCAAATGTCCAAGAGGCGGCAGAGGAGTACGCCTACGTATGGGTCTTCAGCGTCGAGAATGCGCGCAACAACTTCATCAAACATGTCAGAGTAGACTTCGCCGACAGCAGGATATTCATGGGCAAAACGAAGGTTATGCAAGTTGCGCTAGGCCGAAGTCAAGAGACAGAGATTGTGCCTGGTGTGAGTGGACTACAGGCGTGTATGAAGGGCGAGGTTGGTTTGCTGTTCACGAACCGAGAGCCACAAGAGGTCGAAGAGTACTTTGCCACATATACCGAGCTGGACTATGCGAGGAGTGGTGCAGTCGCGTCGCAGGGCTTCAGGATACCGCCCGGTGAGCTACACACTGCTTACGGCGTGGAAGACGGTGAAGAGGATCCGCTGCCAATGAGCGTCGAGCCGACGCTGCGGAAGCTGGGCGTGCCGACCAAGATTGTGATGGGCAAAGTCACGCTGGAAGACCGACCGGATTTCAGCATGGATACTGAGGAGGGTTACGAGGTGTGCAAAGAGGGGGACGTGCTGGACTCGAGACAGACGAGCATACTGAAGATCTTTGGTGTGCGAATGGCGGAGTTCAAGATGGACTTGCAAGCAGTATACGACAAGAAGAATGAGTCCGTAAGGACTATAGGAAGCATGGAAGTGGACGGTACAACCTCTTGAATCTTGAGCGGTACCGTAACATTGTTTGCGTGCTAAAAAGGAAAGGGAAACATCTGCTATGATTTCACGAGTTCCATTCGGGAAAGGAGTCGTGGCGCTTCCAGAACTACCTCGCAGCCGGTTCGGGGATGGCAAAGCCGATATGCTAGAGGAATACAGGTAGGCTCAGGACTTATTCATACATGATGGGCTTCGCAGCCATCTGAACCTTCACTTCTATACAGTCATATCCTTGCTCCTTTCCCGTAATATCTGATCAAGCGCTTTCCCCTCGATAACGATTCTCCCAAAAGCAAGCAGATCCTTGACATCCACATCGTGCACATATTGCGCCTCGCCGTGTTCACCGACCTGCTCCATGGCATCTATAAGATGGTCTTTCGTGTCCAGCAGCTCGTTTCCATTCTTGTCGAATCGACCACTGGCCGGCGCTTGTGCGACGAGCAGAGTTCTGCCATTGCCCTTGCCCCATCCGTGGCTTTCGAAGAAGTTGTGCAGCCATCTAGGGCCTTGATTGGAGTCCAGCTTCACCTCATTGCGCAGAACAATCAGTTCGCCTTTCTTGTATCTATAGCTCAGGGCGGTGCGGTATGCAAGGTCGTATACTTTGCTTGGTAAGTCTGTTGCAAAGTCTCTGGGGTGAGGTCCATGTGCTACACCTCCGCCTCTTAGCATTGGAGACTTCTTGTCCGAAAGACGGGCTCTGCCTGTCCCCTTCTGGGGTCGAAGCTTGCGGGCGGAACCGTGCACCTGCGTCCGATGTTTTGTGGAAGCTGTACCCTGTCGAGTCGCATCGCCTTCGAAGACAACGGCTCGGTGGAGTATGTCTTTGCGGATGGGAAGGTTCAGATGGTGATATCTGTAGCTCTTGTAGGATGTCGGCTCCATTGATGGCCACGAGTACAGAGTTGTCAGTACAGGAGGGTGGAATTTGCCGGCTGAAGGAGGTTCCGGATTCGAGGCAGCAGCGGTCTTAGTCTTTCTGCTGGTTGACGGTAATGCCACTGCCTCGTTCGTAGGCGATGCACCAGGAAGTTCGGTGTGTGTTGCATATGAGCGTGTCAGACGAGGTGCGAGACATTGTGTATTCGGCAAGGCTCCTGATACTTGAAGCCGTCTAAAACTCCAGGAAAATGCGACAAGGCTCTGACTTGCTGGCGCAGCATGCGCCATTGTGCAGTTTGAGACCACTTGATGGTGGTCGAAGAGAGACTTGCGTGCGATGAACTGTAATGCTACACACGGCGCAGTGCCAAAATGCAGGGAACGAATGGTCAATCTAGTGAAGTCCAGTATGGGAAGGTGTGCCGATCGAGTAACGCGTCAGGAGCTTCCAAACACGTTCTTGTAACTTATCTTCTCTAACATTAACAATTAGCTTTTCACCTCGGAGAGATCATCTTTGCCAGCTTCTCATGTCATACCTGGCCACTTTTCTACACAGTCACATGAGCTGTTCTCACACTGAGATGACCAGACACAGCTGTAACAGCCGACCAGGTACCCCTTCAGGGTACCAATTTCTCATGCGACGTGACTATCCAGGTCCCCATTAGTCTGTGAACGAACAGGACAGTCTTCAAGCTATGGCAAGTTCAACGTGCATCCTCCAGCAAGTGAAACGACTGGCCCCGTTCTCATTCATCACGGCGAACCGAACGCATAACGGTTTTTTACGACAATAAGTGCAGTATGTATCCACATATAGGTTGTCTTCGTCTCTTGTGGCCGTTTGATACCGATAACTCGCAAAACAGCCGGTCTACGCTTGAAGATGATCACTTCTGACTGCGGCTGGCTTTATAAGTAAGTATCTTCATCGACCTGCAATCAGAGCATGGGAATTGGGATGCCAGTGGAGCTACGATCAGTGTTGCTCCCAGAGATTCTCATCGAGGCAAGCTTCGAAACTGTCATCAAAGTCTGCGCCATTAAGCCCGTGTCTTCATCCAAACTACTGAGCAACGGCAGGAGCTCCATACGGCCGTTCATTCTCTGCTAAAGCCGCCCTCAATTCTAGGCTCCATGTGTGCAAAAGAGTCGCCTAGAATCACAAGAAGCATCTACGATTCAGCAGATTGTCCGTGTACCTATTGCTACCAGACTCGGATGCCGGCAGCGCCCCTGGTTTGGAGAACATGCTTAGTTGTCCTTCGGTTTGCGTACCCGTGTGGTATACTAAAGCGCTCCGCGGAGCACAAAATCGTAGATCTGGTGCTGGTACGTGGTTGCGAATCCAGTGTGTTAGAACAGAGGCTCAGCTTGGACTTCGCCAAATACCTTCTCGACTCTGGACTCAGCAAGAAATGTGTAAGACGACGTTTGCCCTGGATCAACTCAAATGAAATCGTTCAATCTAGGAAAGTACTGAAACACGGCACGGCACATCGTCTGCCACGCCCTGATTTGTACCGAGATCAGACCTACTGGCCCGCAAGGCACGCCAAAGGTTTTGCCAAATGGCATGAGCTACCGGTAGTTCAGGCTTACCAGGATCCCCAATATTTCGACAAGCTTGATTTGCTACAAACAATCCATGCATTCGCCTATTCTTGGTAGTGGATCGACCCCAGACCTAGCATAGCGGGGTCTCCACACACGCTCCGCCAGAATACGCAACTTGAAGTGGCTGATCATCGTTCACTTCGCTAAGAGCTCCTCCGAGAACATGGAGAAAACGCGTAGAAACGCATCAGAAGAACAGCGATCGAACCTTAACCTATGTCTGAGGAGGCTGCGTGGTGATCTCCAATGCGACCTTGTAGTCAAGCGAGGAGTGAGCATTCCGCGACACTTTTCGTACTAAGGGCGGTTCTCGTCCTACGATGTTTGATACCGTGTTGGGACTTTCGCCTCATCTTCGACTACAACTCTTCACCCACTGCTTCCATAGCTCGCCATCATGAAGCTTTTTCAGAAGACAAAGTTTCGGGCGGATGACAGTGTTCGTACCCGGGCTGCAGAGCTAACTTTGAAGCAGAGCATTTACCCATTGTTCCTTGGTGAATCACTCTTCAAAATTGCTTCATTCTCGTGCTAACAGATGCTCTAGTCACCATCCTCTTCTTCCTCTGGGTAGGCCTCAATCAGGCGCATAAATGACCACGATACTAACAGAAGTCAGGGTTTCTCCTATGGTCTTATTGACACTCTCAACAAACATTTCCAGAACGTTTTACACATCGGAAGAGCAAGGTCTTCTGGCTTACAAGCTGCATACTTCGGCGCCTACCCACTAGCCAGCTTGGGTCATGCAAACTACATCCTTCGTCATTACGGTTTCAAACCGACCTTTGTTTGGGGTCTCAGTCTCTACGGCATTGGCTGCTTGCTCACTTGGCCTTGTCTGGTATATCGATCTTTTGGTGGCTTCTGCGCCGCTACATTCGTTATTGGTAACGGCCTTGGTTCATTAGAAACTGCTGCCAATCCGTACATTACGGGCGAGCATACCACCAGGATCAGCTTCGTATATCGCTAACCTGTTCAGTCTGCGGTCCTCCCAGGTATTCCGAGATACGAATCAACATCAGCCAGGCATTCAACGGGATCGGTATGTTGCGAACATGAGAGGTCAGTCTTGTTTCATGCTGATTGGAGCGCACAGGGACTGTTGTCGCCCCTGTTCTTGCCAGCTATGTCTTCTTCGTTCACCTTGATGGATCGGATCCTCGAGCTCTCGAGAATGTGCAATGGGTCTATCTCGCAATTGCTTGCTTCTCATTCTTGTTGGCAGTGGTGTTCTTCTTGTATAACAACTCGAATATTTGCACCATGAGTTTCTGCTGACATGTGTAGCTCCCCGATACCCGAGGTCACCGATGCGGATATGGCATTTCAAGCTGAAGAAACCCACGCAAACACTGCAATCCAGCCTTTCCGAAAGCAATATCGACTTTTCCACGCCGCATTCGCCCAGTTCTGCTACACCGGAGCTCAAGTCGCAATTGCCGGATACTTCATCAACTACGTGACAGAAACCAGACCCGGAACGCTCTCAGACACAGCTTCAAAATTCCTCGCAGGCGCACAAGGTGCCTTTACTGCAGGTCGATTTGCGGGATCAGCGCTGATGAAGTTCGTCCGGCCAAGATACGTTTACCTTGTTTACATGACTTGTATCATAGTGTTCATTGCGCCAGCAATCACACAGCGAGGGAACATCGGTATGTCCATGCTTTATCTCACGCTTTTCTTCGAGAGTATCATCTTTCCGACTACTGTGGCTCTCGGCATGCGAGGCTTGGGCAAGTATTCAAAGCGAGGATCAGGTTTCATCATCGCTGGTGTTTCCGGAGGCGCATGCGTACCACCTCTGTTGGGTGCAGCCGCAGACCTCAACGACAGCACTGCACTTGCCATGGTTGTGCCAGTAAGTACCATCCTTCCTTTCACTACCGATCGCCATCTAACATAGCTCTTTTCTAGCTATGTTTCTTCGTCGCAGCTTGGAGCTATGCTTTCTGCGTCAACTTCGTACCCGCTTATCGCGGACCCGTTGATTCTCTCGGTAACGCGAAGATCGGCATTCAGAACACCGCAAGTGACGAGGAAAGAGTTTCGGATCTCGAAGCCGAGAAAGGAGGCGCACACATGAGTGAGCATATATCTAGCACGCACAACAAGGGGGTGCGAAGTCTGTGAGCGAGGTCAGTACGCAGGACGTTGGAAAGGAAGATAGGGCGGCGCGAGATGTAAATTCGAGACATCTAAGGGCGAAAAGTACCTGCCCTTGCCCATTCTAGTATCCCGTGAAAGACCAGTAGCTGCAGGAGCAATGATACGGACGTCTACGCTGAGTTGACGTTACGATACTAGGGCTGGCCAACAGTACTGCACTATAAATACTATAGTATACTGCAGTAATGCACTGCTAGCTAAAACCCTAGTAGTACTACAGTAATACTATAAATATAGGGTCGTTACCGCTCTACTATAGTGGCTAAGAAGTAAGGCTAAGCTTATGTAAGTACGGACCACTTATTCTTATTTACTAGTAATAGGCATTAGAAGAGGTAGAAGGGCCGACGGTAAGTATTATAGCGACAGCGAGGTCATTAACGACGAGGTCTAGCGTTATAGTATGCACTACAGTACTACAGTACTACAGCCAAAATCTCTTACAGTACTGTAGTGCTTGCAGTACTGCTGGCTAACGCTGTACGACACCTTCTGGAAGCGCTAACGATCTTGACCGAAAGGCATCTGTCTTCACTGTGATGCACGTCCATACGCGCACTGCACTGGTGTGCTGCGTCGAGACAGAAGGTCAAGAAACCGACGAGTCAAGCCACGACATGGATGTGATATAGAACCGCACAGGAACGCTACCTTCCTCAACATGAATCGCACCGCACCGCACCGCACCGCATCCACGCTTCCTCAACCGACTGCAGTCCAGTTCACTTGCGCCTCCCAGGACAGACGCGCCTTCGTTTCGTCTCCTTTAATAGTTTGTTGTCTTCCTTCCTACTTCACCGTCGTATCACCACATCACATCACATCACATCACATCACATCACATCACATCACATCACATCACATCACACTTTCTCAACCTTCGGCACGGATCAGTCCTGCCCCCCTGCCCTTGAAGCACTGATCGCACCGCACCGCACCGCACCGCACCGCACCGCACCGCACCGCACCCTCACCTGCTTGCCCCCTTCTATTTCTGCCTGCGCTCGGCTCGGCGGAGCCCAATCATTCTACCTCAAGCGCTCCAAGCAACCCATCGATACCCGTCGCCCGTTCCCCCCGAGGTTCCGGGACCGTAGCTCCCATCCCTCCCTCCATCTACAGTAACCTACCTAAATCACCCCTCCCTTCCACCCTCCCGCGTCTTGCCTTCTTTCTGTCCTTCTTGGCCGCGCCTTCCTAACAAGGTATCCCTACGATGGAAGGAAAGGAGGAAGGCACGATCTGTCAATGTCACGTACTGTAAGTTGCAGCTTCCCTCTCGCAGTATGAGTCGTGTTGTGCTGCTGTCTTCCAGGTCGTACCTACGGACCCTTCTGTTTTCCTTCTCAGCCCGCACGTACCTGCCGTCCTTCTGATCTAGACCGGACCTCCAATTCCTCCCTTTGTATCGCGCCCTCGCACTGTCCGTCTCGTCTTGTCTTGTCTGATCGTGTCCTCCCCGCATCACCTGCAATACAAGGAAGAGGAGAGGGGGAAGACACGTTCTGTCGATCAAGTTAAAGTAAGTTAAGTTAAGTTACATGTTCCCTCTCCCGCTCGAGCCATGCCTGCCGACGTTCAAGATGGGCTGGCATGAGGGAGGAAAGGTAAGATGGGCTGCAGGATATATATGGCCGAGACTGCTTTTGGACAAGGAAAGTGCCCATGGGACGGACGGGACGGACGTGGTGGAACGCTGTGCTGTGCTGTGCTGTGCTCGATGTAGTGCTGATCGGTTGTGAGTGGGTCGACGAAGAAGGAAGGGTGGGATGGAATCGAAGCTTGCGCAATCATGTGAAGGGGGACATTTGCAGGTTGTGTCCGGGCGTGACGGTCGTACGTACGTACTACTTAGATCATGCGGTGCGGTGTGGTCGAAGTTGGTAACTCATTATGCTTCATTCATGGATGTAATGCGGCGGGATATCTTGATGCTCATGCTCGTCCCCTGCCTGTTCTACTCGTCACCTCCATGCACACCAATGACCGGCACAGCACCTGGTGGCAGCGTGCCGAGCTCGCAAATGACCATATCCAGGTAGTCCTTCGGCGTAACATCGTACATCAGATTCAGCAGGTAAAGGTTCGGGTGATCCCTCCACGACTCAAGTAAGCCGTTTTTGCTTGCATCCTCGTCTTCTTCCTTTTGCTCCTCGTCGCCGCCCTTCTTCTTCACCCCGCCCGCTTTCTTGCCGGCGTCTTCCTGCTTAGGCGGCACATCGCTTGTAAATGTCTGGCTCTCATTCCGCTCAACAAGCGCATCCGCATCTCCAACCTCGTTCAAGCTGAGAGAATCAACGGCCATCTTGGCAGTAAATTTCAGACTCTCGCCTAGTACAATTACCGGCACATTGTACTGTTTCGCCATCATGGCCACCATGGCAGATCCGCAACGGCTGTAGAGACTTCCGTTCCCGAGCATGCCGCTTGCGCCCAGAAAGCACTTCGTCACGCAGTTCTGCTCAAGCGCGTCTGCTAGACCAGAGATGAGGGAATAAACGACTTGGCAGCCGTCCAGGTCGCCACCCTCTCGCATACCAGCTCGCAGCAAACCTTTAGCTAGGTTCCGACCTTCGAAAAGCGGTCTAGAATCCACAACCACGACTCTGAACTTCTTACCCTCGTCCTTCGCTGCTTTAAGCAGTGTCTTCTCTACTACACTGCTTTTGCCAAAGACCAGTATCGTTTCTCCCTCCGCCTCGATCCGGCTGCAGGCCTGTGAAGCGATGACTTCGGAGGCCAGGGTGACTTTCTCCTGGATAAAGCTGTCCACGGCGTCACACAGGAATTTCTTGGCGTCGTTGTCGTCGAGGTCGGGGTCGAGTTGCGAGATGAGCTTCTTGAGCCATCTTATTGCGTTGCCCTGGGCTATACCTAGGGGTCGGGCGGAGGAGAGGAAGGAGATTTGATGGGAGAGGTGGGTTGTGAGATGGCGGGATAGGGCTGTGGATGGGGGTGTTGTGTAGGCTTTGATGACGCGTTTTAGGGTGAGAAGGAGCGAGAGGGTGCGTGCAGTGCTGCCGGCGATGGTCAGGTTTCGAAGTTGGAGGGCTAGGGTGAGAACTGAAGGATGTATTTCTCGAGATGCGGTGGTGAGGGATGCTGGTTTCCCTGAAGGGTACAGGTGTGACACTAGCGGTACTCTTTTCTCAGCGTGCTTCGGCTGTGGAGGCTGCTGAGTCTGAGGTGTGCTGGGTGGCTGCTGGCCTGGTCTAAAGGGGATTCTTACCGCACCAGGTTCAGGCGGCTGATTTGAGAGTTTTCTTTTGTGATGTGACTGTGGTGTTTGTAACTGTTCTCCTTGCGACGATCTTCTCTGCTTGACGTCCGGTCTGCTGCTGCTTGACGATTGCACCTGCTGTATCTGTGCCTGCTCACCCTTGACAGTGACTTTTTCTGCTCTTCTGGCAGCCTTCTCTGCTTGTTTCCGCTGCTTCAGTTGTGCGCCTGTCAACTTGACACCTGCGCCTGCCTCGGCTATGTTTTCCGCGGTTGTGGCTTGTTTTGGCTGAGGTCGCTCTTTCCTCGCGCCTGAGGTTGTATCCGGTGTCTGTTCTGCTATTGAAGCGGGATCTGGCGTTGCTGCGAGGCTGGGTGTGACATCTCTTGAGGATGTCGAAGCACCGTTCGTGCTGGGCGCATTTTCTGACATTGCGATTGGCATCTCTGCATGCGAATTGTCTTTTGATACCTCCTTCGATTGTGAAACGCTTGTAGTCCGGTCTGGTAAGTTAAAGATTTGTGGTGAGTGCAATTTGTGGAGTACAAAATTGTGACTCCGGCGTCCCTCCAACTGAGTCACACATGCGCGACGCGGTCCGGCCAAAAGATCTACGGAATTCAGGTCGAATGGAGCCCAGGATGCCAGTCTTCTCTGCTGGAAGGAATACCACATTTGCGCATGCCGGACGATCTCGTCCCGATGGTAGACAGTGTAGGTTAAATAGTACGAGTAATGATATGTCATTGTGCTATCTACAACTCGAGTCCTGCTTGCTTAAGGGTTCTCCCTTGGGTAACAATTCACCCTTTGATATTATCCAATCAATTTCCCGACCCAAACACCTTGCTCATCCAAGTCGTTACTATTCTATGTTCTTGTACACTCTGTCATGTCTCGACACCAATCCCAAAGGCATCATGGTCTGCTGCCAACCTCTGCTTGTGCATGTGTAGGTCACTGAGCAGTGCTTCCCAATCGGCTTGCAACTCCTCATGCTCAGGATCATCCTCTTCCTCGTCCGTCTCCTGGCTCTCGTAACTCTCGTCTTCCCACACCATCTCCGGAGTCCCTTGCCTTTTGACAGGTTCCTCTTCTTCAGTCTTGATCTTGATCGGGTTTCTCAACTCTTCAAGCACGAGCTTGAGATGCATATCCATGGCCTCCTTCTGCACCTCAAGTTGTCGCACCTTGGACTCGGATATGGCGAGCTTTTCCTCCATGACTTGAAGCATACCTTCGTACTTGCTGGTGTACTCCCGGATCCTCTCCGACTGCAACTCTTGCTCTTGCACAGCTTTAGCAAGTTGCGATGGAGCAGATTGCTGTTGCTGGCTGAGTGTCCATCGCAGTGACCTGATCGTCTCCTGCATCTCTTCGATCTGAGCATCCTTCTCTGCCGATGACACGTGGTCTTGGTTGACAGTGGCTTGCAGCCGGATGCGTTTCGCTTGGTCAGCATACCTCAAGGTTGATAAGGTTTCGTCGTAATCTGAGGGCGCTATGCAAGCAATCATTGCAGTCTTGGAATTCCCTCCAAGCGAGTCCTTGAGCAGCCAAGTCAATATTGAATCTCGGAAGGGCACCACATCTCGTCGACTTCTACCACCCTGGCGTGCCGCCTTCGGATCAGCTAACGCAGCAATGACTCTCCCAAGAGTAGTGAGGGATTTGTTGATGTTACCTCCCTCTCTTAGCCTCTGACCTGTTGCCTCTGTTGATTTCGCCCGTTCTGAGCCAGCTAAATCTACGAGACGAATACGCGCCATCCGTTCTGTCGTCTCGTCTGTTCGATAATCATGGTGTATCTGCTTCAGCATAATGGTGAAGACAGCGTGCGACCGTGAGGATGTATCGTTCATTTTTGTGCTTGCCACTGTTCTCGAGCTGTCTCCCATCCTCATGTACCTCAATATCTCGCTGTATGTCTTGACCTGGATCTCAGTCAAGTCCTTTACGTATGGTCCCTCTATTGGCGACTCTCGAATTTTAAGGTATGAGGGAGGATCTGTTCGGGGCTGGAAAAGGTCTCGAACGTGTTCGTTGTAGACCTCGAAATATGATACTCTTACGCTGTAGCTGACGTTGGCGCTTTCATTGTTCTCGATCCGCTCGAAAAGATCTTCGCAAGTTCGTGGTATCAGCCCTGGTTGATCTGGCGTTCCCATCATTGTGTAGCTCTTCCCCGACCCTGTCTGGCCATAAGCAAATATGCAAGTGTGGTAGCCTTCGAAGTTGTGGTCCAGGAACTCTTCTCCCAGGCAGTTGTACACCTCTTCCTGATGAGCATAGTGCTCGTCATCCAAGTCGTGCGACCAGAATGATTTGTCAAAAGTGAATGACTTCTCTTCCGTTACTTTTCTCGATTGCGATCTCGCGTTTGCTGGATCACTGCTGGGCGGTGGAAGTAGTCGTGTCGTTTCTGTCTCGGGATCCATGTCGATCAAGCACTCTGCTCCTCTTTCAACTTCTGTAAGACAGAGTTAGTACCTGCGCAAGCATGCTGGTCCAGTTGCGGCGCCATACCTCTTGGGAGAAACGCTCTGACCCTAACCACCACCTTGACGTTGCCTCCAGGAGGGCCACCACTGCTGCTTGGTCTGCTGTCGTCGACAAGAACTGGTGTTTTGCTTCGCAGCGACGGGCTACTAGCTGTGCTGCCATTGTTGGCGATCGACGTCTTCTTCTTGCGCGCTCCCGCTCCCAGACTCAGGCTCGGCGCCATAGTGTCGATAGGTATTGGTAACAGTCCTCCGCAGTAGTCGATGGCCGTGAGATAACGATGTCGAAGTTGAGGGAGCATACAAGAAATTGCAGGCTACCACTTTCCCTGAAGCTGCGCTAAGGACATGTCGATCTACCGGTACATGCGGCTGGTTCATAACGGCCTGGGCCGATAAGGGAAACACCGATTGTTCGCCGGACAACCAGCATGCTAGCTCAAAATCTGGGGGTACGTTTTGGAGTAGTAAGTTGGACTTAGAGGTAGGCGTACGTATATGCTATTAATCACCTGAACAACACTTCAAGATACCAGACCAGCTGGCGCTCTACTATCGTGGTCTCCTAAGTAGAGCTTAAACTCTCCGTGATCAGGGCGATGTTAGAGCCGCACGAGATATCTACCTAAATGTGCGACTCAAGCCCGTTAGGGTTTAGAGTAGTATGGGGATAGTCACATATCAGTTCGCCCAAGCTCTTGTTGGTGATAGACATGAAGCTATCTTGAAAGGACATTGCATTGTTCTATGAACACGATTTTAGAGCGTGGTCAGGGGCGGGCCTTGTGGTCACTCGCTATGAGCGTTGCGGCTGGCTTAACCGACTAAAGGACCAGCCGCCTAGCGCGCCGAGGTTCCGACCTCGGGAGGTCGCCATCGAAGACCTGTGTAATTTACCATTCGAGACGTGCATCACTTTCAGCCTGACTCCGTATCTAGTAGTATACTCTAACAGGTGTGCTTCGCATGGTAGGGGCTCTTTCATGACAGCCTCTACGGTAGGTTGCGACAAAAATAGAACAACCTCGGTCGTGACTGTCTTCACCATTTCGGCCACAATATAATCAATTAACATCCCTGCATTGGAGCAATACAGCCAACGCTGTGTCATAGATATATGCGCATGGCTTCCGGCGCCATTGCAACACGAAGTGCTGTTGAGCATCGTGCACCGATACCATCTCGAAGAATGCCAGAAAGACGGCATCCCAAGTGTCTCAGCGAAGTACCATCCAGACGTGTGCCCGAGGAGGGAGATCTAAGCATGCAAGGCTACTTGCGCCGCCCCCAAAGTTAAGTGCAGGTGGATAGGAATGTCCAAGTTATGGCTGCAGAAGTTGTCAGGCACCCCCCGGACAACCAAAGTGGCCGCTGCTGCACGCTTATCCACCAAACTGCAAATTATCTTATCGACGACAACACCTCAACACAACGAATGATGATGTATAGTAGATCTTGTTATCATCATTCTGCCGTCGCTACGAACAGGTAATCAGTAATCGCGATCAAAAAGACAAAAGTACAGCCCGCAGCAGCATTAACATAGCGAACGGCAGCCAAGCGTGCAAAACCGGTCAATTCGTATGTCTGGGGGGAGTCAGGGTACTCCGCCACTGTGGTGCCAAGCCATGGCATATGCTTCTGTCGACCTTGCATGTTGTTGCAAAGGTTGATTTCGCGCCAGTATGCGAGAATCCAGCACATATATCAGGAGGAAGCCAATGCCACCTTGAGCGCTTTCTCTATGCCTGTTCTCAACCCATCATGCCGTGTAGCATAATCAAGGTCTTCTAGCACACGATCTCCAGGACACGCGATGGCTGTGACCCTGCCAATACGCTATTCCTTGCTGACAGCTGAAGCATCAGAAACGACTGAGAACCAGAAGTCTTCGCCGATATTCTGTCCATATTACGATGAGGGTAGGACTACGAGAAAACTCTGCATTCTTGGTCTCATACTCAGTTGGTGTATCGCTATCTGCTTCATCGTACTTGGTATACTGAACACTACTGAGGGATGGGTTGTGCCGATGTGTTGGGAACCGGGAAAAGACCTCCTCGTCCTCGCACAAAATGTACTCATTACGTGTTGCAACGAATCACTTGGCTACATACATTCTGTCTCGCTTCGCTGGACTCTGCAACGAGAAGGTCGCCTTTACTTCAATTCAAATCTACGCCTTTTGCAGAACACACATTCGACAGGGCCTAACGCTTGGTACAGTAATACAGTCATGACGCTTGCTATCGTGGCGACTTATGGCGCGTCGTCCCTGACGCTCTGCCCAATGTCGAGCGGAGATTGTATAGCTTTCAGGATAGTGGGTGCTGCCTGGATTATCCTGGGTTGTTCTATTGCTGCACAAGCTTGCGTTGCAACATGGGCGATCTGCTCACAGTCAGGCTGGCCAACTTGGAGCTCTAACATGATGGATGTTGCTGCGGCATGTATAGATCAGCGCACAAGACCGTTGTCACTACGTGCTGGACGAGCAATGCAGGGCATCGACCTACTTGGAGCACCTACCTTCCCAACAAGTCCTGCCGTCCGCCAACCATCCGCTTACCACTCACACAGACAAGCTCGTCGTATCACATGGCCAAACGGGGTCGGTGTCGCTCTGCTGTCCGTCTATACCTGCGGCTTGTTCATATACCCCGCTAAGATGGGACTTGCTGAGACCTTCAAATATAGACAGTTCTGGAATCCAACAGGATGGAGCTTTCCAGCTGTTGTGATCCCACTTTCTGACGAGGGTTACCAAAGTGCCGGGGCTGTTGGTATCTTTCTAGCCAAGGACTTTGCCTGGATATTCGCACTTCTTTGTGGGATTCAATCCCTGGTTACCTTCACACTTCATCTTGCAGAGCTATGTATCTACACGGCTCGCGACGAAACTATTTGGCGAAAGGCTTCGAAGAAGACCGGTCAGAAGAGGACAAGTAACGCTCTACTGGCGCTGCTATCTTCCTATCAGACGGCGATCCTCTTCCTCCTCAAACCCTTTGCGCACTGGCTCTACGGATTGACATTCGTGATCGACATCTACAACGGTGTCTCATTATTTGCCGCGCCAGCCTTCTATCTAACCATCGTCGTTTCTGTCTTCCTTGCGTTCTCGCTAGCCCTGATGTTGTGGCGGCACTCCGGGCCGCAGCCTACAACGTTCGGACATCTGCAGACTCTAGTCGATTTGATTGATACGTGGCCTGCGAGGCGCGACCGCTTACACTGGGGTGACAAAGGCGCCTTCGTCGGCCATGAAGCGTATGACGGTCATGCTGAGATTCGACATGCCGGAACTCATTGGCTGCCGTTGCCAGCTGTTCAGATGGACAAACGCTATGCGTGAACGCTATCGCTTTATCGGCACTTTTCGGGGGATCAGACAAAACGTCGTTGAGGACAAACTATGAAACACTATGATCGTCCGACCGACGTACAGACCTCCTTGGTAAACAACCCTAAGCTGTGCGAACGTAGGTCGCTCAAATGACCGCTTCAATTTAAGTGGTAATGCTGTTGTAGCTCTACGCACGCGTTTCGCCTTGAAGTGGCCCCATCATCGTCTGTCTCAGGTGAATCAACCCCCTAGACTCGTTAGCGTGGTTACTGTCTACAGCTTTCAAATGACAATTAAAAACCGGCCTCACTTTTCTACAGCTTATTCAAGTTGTTGTTTACCAAGGAGGTCTGTGTTTCGGAAATGTAACGGTTGTGGCTGTGACCAAAGCGACCCGACCTGCTGCTAAAGTGCGCTGGGGACTGGCCGTTACACATAATCGGGTATGCTTCGCAGAAGATTTGCTCCAGATTTAGAACTGCACAATACTAGGCCTGAAAATTTCTAATTGTTGTGTCTATAGGCCGAACAATCCTATGAAGCGCCACCTTTAGCCAACAACTCCTCGCCAATCTCCTTGATGAGCGGCTCTTTCGCAAACACTTCCATTTTCGCCTTCTCCTTCAGTGACGCCCTGACATCCATCGCTACACACAAATCCCATATGGGTGAATCTGCAGGTCCAGCATACAGTAGTAAACCCAGCGCCATCAGCAGAGAATGCAGCGTCTCTTTGTTCTGCTTCTCTTTGACAAGGGCATCTACTAGTGCTGCCTCCAGGTCGCCCATGCTTGACATGTCGAGCTTGTCTGGCTTGCCTTCCACTCTCTCGTTGTGGTCGTATGCAGCAAGGTTGTATATTAGTGCCGCAGCCAACGATCGAGCGTTGTTGTGTTCTGCTAGCAGACAGCCTGATACAAGTCGTTCTATCATACTGCGTAGGTCGCTGTTCGACTCATCGAGCACTGCATCCTGAAAGACAGTCGAGCCAAAGAGATTGCAGAATAGTTGTACCGTCACAGCCTGAAGGTTGTACGGTGCGCTACTAAAGTCCTTGGTGTCAGGCACAATCGACCTTAATGTGCGATGTCCCTTCTCCGCAGCCAGGAAGCTGCTCACTCTGGTATCAGCACCCGCAATCCGTAAGAGATCAACCACAGCAAAGTGCACTTCCGGTGGTAGTTTCGAGAAGTTGTCCGTAAACCAATCGCTGAAGCTGTGCAAGTTCGTGACTGGCGTCTCAGCCATACCATTCTTCTCCCGAGACTTTACATATTCAACCAGCGCTCGAACAGGCTGATCTTCAGCTGGCTTCCCTATTTTGCTCAATAGTTTCTCCAGCGGTGGCACTTTGGTGTACATGATCGGCGCCTGAATCTTCTGCTGCAAACTTGGAACACGCAGCTTAGTATGCGGGTGGTCGGGCGACGCCATCTGCACAAGAAGCCGAATGTTGCCACGCAGCCTTGCTTCATGCGCGCCGCTCCATTCTTGATCCTTCTTTCCTTTGAGAAAGGTCACGAAAGTGGGCGTGACTCTGACTTGATACCGCGTGGCAATGTCGTAGACCTTACTGACGTCCACCTTGATCAAAGTCGCCTTGTCGGCGGCCTCAGAAGCGAGCTCGTCATATGCCGGGTAGACGATCTTGCAAGGAGGACACGTGGCAGAGGTGAAGAAGATAGCCGCACAAGTGTCTTCGGCAGCTTTCAGTAGCCCATCAAGCTCAGCCACATTTTGTGGGTAGTGGACACGACCGGGCTGGGGGTTTGTGTACCTTCCGTTGGAAAATGCTGCTTGTTTGTGCTTGTGATGTGCGGCAGTACCGTTGTGAGGTGAAGCTTTGTGAACCCCATTCGACGTAGCTGGAGGGACCGGCCTGACATCCTGTCCTGCCACAGCATCAGGTGCTTGAGTCATCTGTCGCATCGACTGATCAAGTTGGCCTCTCAGCATTTGACCCATCGGTGTCCTCAAGAACGTTTCCGGGAGGCTGCTGATCTCTTCCGGTATCGACTTGCCCACTAGAAACACAGCAAGATCTTGGGAGAAGTTGTTGCAGTTGTGTAGGAACAAGTCATAAGATTCCGGTGTATAGATGCACTCCAGGGACTCCAGATACTCGCCTATGACTTCTCGCGGGAGCTCGGTCCTGCCCATGGGCACGACCTTGATCGGCCGGCCGTGGTGAGTAGACCCCGGCACCTTTCGATGTATGCCCTGTCCAAAGAAGTATTCGACCCCTCCAAAGACGACTGCTGTATGATAGATGGCGTCAATCTGTACTCCTGTTAACATTAGAGAGTATTGTCTTGCCATACCTCTAGAGAGGTCATAGACATATAACTCTACATCCATGTTGACGCCGTACACCTGCTCTATGCTAACAATGCAAATACAAGAATCACAAAAACTCCTTTTTGAACATCGAGGACCGTCAGAGCCAGCCAGTAGGCGGCAAAAGTACGTCAGCAGAGGTCTCGGAAAGAGATCGATGGCAAACGAACAGATGCAACGTCGATCACCCGCTCGTGGTCCCTGCCCTTGCATCAGAACTGCGATGCCTGAACTCTAATATCCGCGTCATTATCAGGCTCTCTGCGGTTGGCTTTCGGTCACACGTACTGTAGCATCGTGTTCGGGTTACCCAGGAGGACGCTGTTCCTGTGGTCGCTCTGTCTAGCCTTAGCAACAAGCTGGTCGCGTAGTCACTTTCTGCACTATGTAAAGCGTTCAGATCCGGTCCTTATCAGCAAGCATGCCCCCCAAGAAGAAAGGCGCGGCCACGCCCAAGGCACCCAAACCAGCAGCGAAAGGCCGCCGCTCCAAACTTGCAAAAGACAACGATCTCTCGATCGAAGACGAACGTGAAATCCAAGAAGCATGGGCAATCTACCGCGACGACTCAGTAGAGGGCTACGAGGACGAAAAGGAAGGTGTAATCCCAACAAGTAAAGTCAAAATAGTCATGACAGCACTAGGCATTGAGCCCGAGAGCCAGAAGGACATGGACGAGTACATCGACATACTCGACCCGGAGTCGGAAGGCTACGTGACATACACGCACTTTGTGGAGCTTGCAGCTATACAGATCAACAACAAGTCTGATGAGACGAAGGACGAGGAGGTCGAGAAGGCATTCAAGCTGTTCACATCTGGCGGTGAGAGACCGATCACATTTCACGACCTAAGAAGGATAGCAGGCTTGCTCAATCAAGATGTCGGCGACGATGTGTTGAAGGCTATGATTGTCGAGGCAAACGGAGGAAACAATGTCGGATCTGGCGTTGACATGGAGCATTTTCGAGAAGTGATGAGCAGAGCTGGCATTTTCACCTAAGCTCCTCGCGGCGCCCTTGATGTATCCCAACTACAATACCGACATCCCACGGCAGTGCCGGGATGCTAGCATAGTTTCAGGAGTGCAACGACTCGTGTAGAGTCCGAAGCATGTCGTCGGTCTAGCTTCCCTGTCCACACCAACTTCGCTCTGGGTAATGTGACAGCGGTTGGCTCTAGCAAAGGTAGAAGCGGGTATTTCGTACATCGGTGATGTACTTGTCATGGCAAATAGAGAGTCACGAAAACGTGTCTTGTTCAAGCATTTCTTTGCTCTGTCAAGACTGAACTGGAGAGTGGACGGAGACCTCGTAAAAATTATTGTTAAAAACGTTAAGCTACACGGTTAATCTCCGGCGTAGCGTCGAAGCCTCCCGAGCTGGTCGTGAGTGAGCGTCTGAATTGCGTTGCACACATCACGTACCTTACGTAGCACAGGTCGGCATACCGAGGTGTCGCATTGCAGCAGCAGCGACCGGTCGCTTCCTCACAACAACACCATGCGGTAGAAAGCCAATCTCACCACACCTAATCATCCCCCCATAAACCACCCCAGCGATACCCTCTCATTCACCACCACAATGTCCGCCTTCGGCCCCGGTGGCGCCATACTCCAATCCCTCCAACGCACAAACCGCCGCCTCGGCGAATTCCTCTACAAGTACCGCCATGTCTACGCCTCCGCCGTGAGCCTAGCAGCCTCAGGCTACCTCTTCCGCGTCTACATCTACAACTGGGGTGACTCCGGCGGCGCCTCCATGTACCCCACCATCCCGGAAACGAGGAGTATCCTCTTCGTGAACAGAAGGTACGCTTACGGCCGGGGTATACGAGTGGGAGACTGTGTGCAGTTCCGCCATCCCATGTTCAATGACTCAATCGCTTCGAAGCGCGTGATCGGGATGCCGGGCGACTACGTCTTGAGGAGTCGGTACCCGAGTGCTACGCCGGGCGACGCACCTTTGTGCGGAATCACGGATTGGAGGAAGAGGTTGGAGGCTGAGCGGGCGATGGATGAATTCGGAATGTATGAAGCGCTAGACGAGCAGGGTACGAGTGGAGAAGAGGACTGGACCGAGCCACAGATGATACAAGTCCCTGAGGGCCATGTGTGGCTCGAAGGCGATAATTTGAGTTGGTCGAGGGATAGCAGGTTCTTCGGGCCTTTGCCTATGGCTTTAATCACGGGGAGGAGTTCAGGGTACATGGAGGGGTACCTGTCCTGGACGTCTTTGGATCCTGGCAAAGGGTTGAGGAAGGTTGAGGAATGGGAGATGGACGCTGTGCTTGGGCAAGAAGGAACGTCTGGAAAGGTTCGAGGAAGATGGGAAAGAGGTTGAAGAATCATCGAATCATCGAATCATCGAATCAAGACGCGAAGGACGAGCAGCTCATAACATGCAACACAGCTGCATGTGTAGGCAGGGGAGGAACAGCAGACCTGTAAATTCTATCCATGAAGAGGTGAAACAACTCGAGAACCACTGATGCTCCCATAGATGCTCAGGCGCGAGGAACCGATGTTGCGCAGGAGAAGCCTAAGGAGTCACTGGTGGTGAGATCCAATAGGCGGGAGGAGCAGGCGATTGGAATTGCTTCGGCCTGGATCTGCGAGCAAACGCGCAGGAGTCGTGGGTCTACAAAAGTGACTGGTGCAAATCCAGAGTCATGACTGAGCAAAGACACTCAGCCCTGCCAGCACGAGCTTGTTCAATCGACACGATAGAGCAAATATGCTCCTTAACTTGAGCCTGGAAATGGAGTCATCAGGCGCCGTGAGAGACACGACGCGATATGCCGGATAAGCTGGATATGTGTAGCTTATCTGTGGTCGAGTCTGGATTGATAAATATTATGGAGCGCTGAATTAGTTGAACAAACCTCTCGAGCCAGCTGGTAGGTCCTTCGGCAGTCGTGTTCCACGTCTCTGATTGCGACACCAGCCACGCAGTCAAGGTTGCAGGCTTCAAGTTGCAGGAAACCCTTGCTAAGCATGAGAGAACGAAACGCTACGTCTGAAGCTTCCATAAACAACGATCAAACAGGACGGAGAGGATAACGTAGACATGTTAAGTAGAACAAGTTTCTGACTCTTGTTTTAGCTTGCTTGCGGTGCAGACGCAACGTGCAAAGCAGACAGCTCTCTCGCCTGACCAATAACATCCTCTCCTCTGCCTCTTCAAACTGCTTGAAAGGAGATACAACGGCAGCCAACTCCCAAAAGTGCCTACACAAAAGGACTAAACGCCGCACGCATGCTTGTACCCCCGGAGCACCGCTCGGAGGCACTCCAGCTACTACCAAATCCAACTGCGTATGTGTTGCTCGCTACCTGGCCCTCGGATAACTGACCCTAGCTCGACACAAATGGAAAATTAGATATCCTCCAGGTCAACAAGACTGCAGCAACAGACTGCTAACATTTTTGACAGCTTTTGCACTGTCTTGACGGCATGTACCGTCGAATTAAGACCCACTCCATGAAATACGAGCCTGATATGTGACCCACAAGATGAAAGTCGTTCCCCTGCATAGACACATAAAATGATAAACTGGAAATATTCTGAACTCGAGGCAATCAACGCCTCGCAATAGTTGGCAACCGTGGCCACGAAGAACGAAAGTTGCTGGGTGCACCAGTGAGAGTGGCTTCTTGCTACCCAGACTGGGTATTAATTTTGGTTGACATCAAGGTCGTAGGGTTTGATCAATGCGGCATCCCCAACGCATTCGGATCGATTGTGGTGTACGGTGTCATAGGAAGTTCCATGTGTTCTCTTGGCGTATGGAAGTCTGACATGTCATGCATCGGGAAGCCATTCTCGTCAAAGCCAGGACTAGGCATTGACATATTCAAGCTCTGCTTGGAGTACATCTCACTTAGCATGAGACTTTCATCATTCATGCCGTGGTGCCCCATAGCGAACATATCTGCAGACGCACTGCGATGCATACCATCGAGGGGCGGCGAGTGATTAGCAATTTGTGGCTCCGGGTGACTGATATGAGACAGCGGTGTGTGTGACTGTGGTATCATATGTGCTGGGTCTACCATGGGAGATGGCGAGAGGAAGGGTCCCGAGTATTGTGGGTTATACTCTGAAGCTGGCTGCTGCATTTGCTGGTGATGTGGATGGCTTGGGAAAAACCCAGGGCTGGCATATTCCGAAGGCGCAGTCGAGGTCGCCGACATTGGCATCTGTCGCATATCAATGCCATAGCCTGCTGAAGTGTCTATCTGCAGGTTAGATCCCATAGGCTGTCCAGGGTGCTGAGGCATAGGGTGAAAGAACGAAGGTTGCTGAGGATTGAATTCCTGTGGAGATGGTTGTTGGATGCTGAAGGTAGGCATTGGGCCGTGGAGCATAGAGAAGTCAATGGCAATCGGCACAGATCGACTCCTCTGTCGCTTGTGACCACCTGGCATTCGGCCCGGATGCAGGCCGGGGTGATGAAAACCTTGGTCCATGTGCATGCCCACATGTTGTGGAAGCTGTGGCCGAGCAAAGTGAACGTTTGGCTGGGAGGCAGGCCGTGGGATCCCCATCGTTGGTGATACTGGTGCAGATGCCGGCATTGCATGCATGTCAAACGGGCTGTGCCGGTTTTGGTAGGAGTCCAAGGAGACCAGCTTAGCCAGCTGCCCGCTCAAAGCTTTTGGATGGCCGCCAAGGTGATGTGTGAGGATTTGTGATGCCTGTTGGTCTTCTGTGAAGTCACCACATTGATAGAAGCCAGCCCCTGATGAGTCCATGAAGAAGTTGGGGGGCCGAGTCAACTGTATCACGAGACCACTGGCTCGAGGTGGTGCTCCATTGGCAGCTGGCTGGGAGTCACCCGATTCTAGTGTGATATCTTTAATGAAGGCGAAAGGGAACTCGATCTTGTATCCAGCAGAGTCGTTGTTGATGTAATAGGTGATACATGCTTTGTCTGGTGAATAGAAGATGACAAGATCCATTGCATTCTGGCCGACGCGGCGCCAGCTACCAATGCTTAAAGATCGGCAGGTAAAGTGGTGTATCACTATAGCATCGTTAGTATGTGGCGTTGGATAGGTCGTAGTATTGCTTACCAACTTTGCCTGAGTTGTTCATGTCACCACCCATCAGCATGCCTCCGCTACCATATGCGTTTATCGGTGTACCGGATCGACCCATGAGATGAGCCGGAAAAGGCTTGCCTTCCTGCATGGCCTGCAAGGCAAGCAGTTGACGCATCGAGTCGGGGATGTGGTCCATATCATCCCCAGTATCGACGCCCTTTTTGGCCATCATCTTTATCTTAGCCCGTCTCCTGCTACACCAAAGTCAGCGTCTAGATTTCTCGTGCCGTGGTTCGTTGAGCTCCTCTTACCTGTTCTGGAACCAGATCTGGACAGATCTCTCTGTCATATTGATCTCCTGCGCGATTCTCTCACGGGTTGCAGCGGTTGGCGTGGCGTTTTTGGCAAATTCGTTTTCGAGGAGCACAAGCTGATCCTGAGTTGCCCTCTGCCTCTTCTGGTTTTTCTGCTGCTGTGTGAGTGTACTCTTACGCGGCGGACGTCGAGAAGCACTGTTCGCTGCAGAGGTTGCACCATTGGAGCCGTTTGAATTTGATGTGTTTGGCGTTGTGGAGGCCGGGTCGTTTGAGGCAGAGGGGGAAGGGGTGTCAGTCATGGACAAATTGTCAGCCGACATCTCTTCGAAGATTATGGAGTCGCTCATGACAAGTAATTCTGTCGCCTCTGGTTGTATGAAGTCTTGAAATCCACGTCGCTAGTGTCTGTGATGCAAAGCGAATGTAATGCCAGATTGGCCGTCTCAGACAGAATTTTCAAATGTCTGTGATGTTGAAGGTGATATGGGCTGGGCTGAGCAGCTTGGTATCAATCGAGTCGATAGTTGGATGGATCGGAACGATTGAGTCAAGGGATATAATGACGACGATGTAGTTGCTGCAGTCTGTCACGACTGTTCCGGGCAGTAATGAGTGTGGGTGGATAGCCTTGAAAGAGTGAAAGGCTGATCCTCTACAGATGTTGGCAGAAATGAGAGTATGGAGGTCAGTAAAAGAATGACATCGAAAAAGAGAAAACAAGGTACAGACAGCGTCGAGGTAGAAAGGCAGGAGGCATGGAGCAGACGACGAGAAGAGGGTGAATCGGCAGGAAGGGGTGGAACAGACTGGCAAAGAGGGCAAGTGAGAGCCTGTGGGCGCCTGGGCAGGTGCAGGTGCCAAAAAGCGCATCGATAGAGTGACCGCACCGAACAGAGGCCACCGGGAGTGTCAGAGCTAGACGAATCAGAGGCGTTGGAGGTACCAGAGCATATCGCAAAGCAGTAAGGCGGCGTCAGTAGAAGTGGAACAGTGGATGCGAGGAGCACGCCAGTAAGCGTGGTTTGAATCGCTACTAGTGCTAGTGCTATGGATCGATGCCAGTTGTTCCTGACTTGACCTTTTCTGATTCTTAGCGTCGACACTGGAGTATCCTGAAGAGCTCCGCCCTCACGCAAAGTTCGACTCCTTATCGTCATGGTTAGCTTTCCACGAATTGAGAACTCTATGCATGTACTAGGCCATGCAGTGCAAGAAAGACTACCCTCGCCGACTCCAGATAAGGAGTCGGCAGTCTCGAGCAGCATGAGATTCCTGTTGATGTCCAGGTCCGTCTGCTTGCAAGGTCATGCTGCACCTGACTGTACTGTAGCCATAGCTCTATGAGACATGCATGAGCTCGCCGGCAATATTCCATCTCCAAACTATGAGTCTACGTGGACAGCCAACAGAAGCATGGTAGTGCTTGTCTGCAGACATTTTCAACTACGGACACATCTTGGACTCGTGAAGACCCACGTATGCGTTTGTGTGAGAGACTACTGAGACAGTCCGGATTGTTTCTCAACCGAGGAGACGGCAGACGTCAGGCTGCAAACTACTGTTCGTGCCTTTCATCCGATGACGATGCCCCGTAGAATACTTAATGCTTGTTCAAGCATTTCAGATTTCGACTGTTCTTGCCCTGCTGCGAACTTCTGTATGGCGCAAATACGACGAGACCAATCGAGCGCAAGAAGTACCGTAGAGTCATCGGAGTAGATCTTTCAAACTTCACAAACGAGGTCAGGGGAATTATTCATTGGTCGCTAGTAGACATATCTAGCCAGCGGATACGCACGCTCAAGCACTTGGGACAATGCTCTTCACAGCTGATTGGCTAACACAGTAGCAGGCGGTGTTGCAGGCACACGCCGACGCGATGTTAATGATGCCATTCTCGCTGAGACGCGTTTTTTTGAATCCAATCCGGAGCCATGGTACAAGTCTAAGACTGTACTGTGTACAGTAGCAGGGAAGGTAGCCATATGTGGTGGCTCCATAGACTTTATTTAACATACGCATACTTTAGAGTACACGTTTGTGGCTAATACACTGGTTAGGAGTCTACGAAAGCTACAAGGCGCTCAGAACTTGGGCTCGGCATTTGCACCGATACTCTCCTGACGAGTATTGGGCATGCTTGAAGCGCCTCATGAACCTTGAACCACATCCTCTTGGCGATACCAACGGAGTAAGACTGGGCCCGCTAGACTGGGATCAAGGTGTCTAGAGCTTTTCCGGGTGCGTGTTGCCTATGTAGACATGTTGTGATCTGTGAGAATGTGTAGGTCTCTGGCTAGGCTTCGAAGGCATCAATGCGAATTTGGCAGTCGTCAAGCTTTGCTCCATGCCGCCGACATTGCAAGAAAACATAGATTGACGGATCGTGATAGCGACTGCGGTTGTGAGAGCGCGTGCGTAATGCAGAGCACCTCGGCAACATCAGGCAAGCCCAAAACAACGCGCTACCGACGGCATGTCGCAGAATCGCGAGCTTAGTTTCGAAGTGACACAACAGCACACGCTAACATGGGACGCTGCATAAACGCCAGACCATTCTGAGTCAAGCCAGGAACAGCCTGTGCGAGGCAACGACTTGCGATCGCGTAATTCGTTCCTCTGCAGAAGTAGGGAGAAGCTTTTGCGCCAGCGCAGGTACGATCGGCGCGGGCCCAGAATAAGCAGGTATCCGCTGGTGTGCCACATGTTTTTGGATGTTGTGGTTGCACCAAATTCCCCGTGTCGCACGATCCAGGCATTTCGTCCATACAGAAACAGTACGGCGATATGCACAACTTTTGATCAACAGAAAATTCTCCGCGTACATGTTAGGGAGGTTCTTTCGCGTCACACAGTGGCCTTATACTCGATATTAGTGGTAGATGTGGGTGCAGAGAGAAGGACCTGATGAACAGATGAGTCCTCCATGCTGAGGAACCACTTGATGCGGTAGTACGATCAGCATTATAGAGCTGTAAGAGATATCAACCTAAAGGTGTGGATGACAGCTCGGAGCGCCTACCTCACGACCAGCAAGAAGCACGGAGAATACTTATTAGCCGCGGTTGTGCGGCTCGTTGGAGAGTGCAAGATTGCGTACGGCTAAATTTATCACGTACCTTGTCAAGCAGGCAGACCACGAGCTCGTCGCCCGACAAAGTCTATAGAAAGCTGCGACAAAACCCGCATTGATGCAAGCCACGTTTGAAAATTGACCAGGATGACAAGCAAAGTCAATGCCCAGTTCGTCAGCTTCTCAACGCGTACCTGCTTGGCACAGATCGCGGAGTACTTGGCCATGCGAAAGATGTAAGCGAGGAAGACGAGGCAGAAAAGGCGCAGAGAGAAGTCAAACTTCGAGGCAGGCAAGCATGCACAGTCAACATGTCAAGATCAATGCACGCACTAGGCACCTAGGTACTTTTCATGATCGTTACCATCATCAGAGATCGTCAAACAATTCACTTCAGGGAATCCTTCCTCACCATTCCATACCCATTGGAAAACAATTCACCAGCATCCAGCGACCTCCTCATAGGCGAGGGCGCAACTTCCTGCTGAGTTCGTACCATTTCCCAATCTACTGGCTGCCACGACTGACGCTTCCTGAGACCCATGGGTGGCACCTCCTTAGCAGGTGCGTCCATGGTTCGCAGCCGATCAAGGATACCCTGCACCTCTGCTTCGCGCTTTGTTTGTTCTTCCGCTTCTCTTGCAATCTCGAAGCTCGAATTCTTCATGCGTCTGTTCCAGCCCTGCTGCAAGAGACTTGCTGCAGACTCCTCGAAGCGCTTCTTGACCTCGATGTCACGTTCGTACACCTGAAACATTTCGACATCGTTGGGTAACAAGATCGTCTTGACGGCTTTCATACTGATCTCAAAGACGCTGACTGTCAGTACGATCAAAATCAACGTCAGCCACCAGAGAGGGTTTCTGCCGAAGGCGTGTATCAGACCACCGTTCACGTGGTAGATGTTGTCGGCTGAATCAAAGACTTTCGAGAGGATCAAGTTCCATAGCCACCAGCCACCAATTGACAAGAATATAGCGAGGCCTGCCATTATGCTCTTGTTGTGCAGCTCGAAGAATTGGAGCTTCAGCGAGATGATCGTGACGCAAGCCGTATACGCCAAGACGCCCATCGCAAATAGCTGGTTGTCCCGGGTGAAGACAGCTTCACCATAGATGCTGTACATGATGAAGTATATCATCATAGACTCCATTGCACCGATGACAGCCCATAACGCGTACAGTGGAATGTTGAAGCCTTGATTCTGCTGCCCGAGCGAGTAAAGCTCTGGAACAGCTAGCAACGTGGCAGGTGCCAGATCCTTCTCGAAGACTCCCATGAAGATGACGGGCAGACTGGTAAAGAGCGTATTAAACATGCTCAAGCTCCATGGTTCGTATAAACTCGTCCCTGTGTAGCCTGTCCATCGCTGGTATGTTGCTTGCACCAGGTAAAACACCATCTCTTTCCAGAATGTGCCGAGTGTGTACTTGCAGACGCGGACATAGTTCCATCGACCATGGACTAATAGCAGCTTGAGAAGAAACCGAAACTGGGCTATAGAGTAGTCAGCAGTTCTCGCCGCTTGGAGTCCTTCCCTGCCAGCGATGCCGATGCCTAAGTGCGCCTCTTGGATCATAGCGATGTCGTTTGCGCCATCCCCGATGGCAAGAGTTACAGAGTCTTTAACCTTCGTTCTGATCATTCTGACGAGACCTGCTTTTTGACTGGGCGAAGCTCGACAGCAGACGACAGAGTCCGCCGATATTGCAAGGCTCGTGAAGAGTGCCTTCATCGCTGGATCAACATCGATGACTGTCAGAGTTTGCCCATCAATGACTAGGACGGAATGCAAGTGGCGGCCTGCCTGCACCTCTCTCACGCACTCCGCGATGCGCTCTGGAAGTCTACCCGATTCATAATCGAGCACTATCACATTCGAATAGTCCTTGATCAAACGGCATGAGTGGCCAATATTGATGGCAGTCTCTCGCTTGTCACCTGTCAACATCCACATCTTGATACCTGCCCGTCGAAAGCGCTCAATAGCATCAGGGACTCCAGCCTGTAATTTATCTTCAATTGCTGTTGCACCAGTGAGCTCGAGTTGCTGCTCGATGCTCTCAGCCACCTTCTCGATCTTGGCTTGTCGATCCATCAGGCTAGTAGCTGCTTCATGATAGCTTTCCTTCCACTTGAGGTACTCGTCTTCTGGGATGAATCGGTGGCCATACACCAAGGTTCTGAGCCCCTCGGTCGCAAAGTCGTCAATGTGGTTGAAGCATCTCTGAAATACTGCTTGGTCACTAACGACGAGGGTCTCATCGACCAAATCGTCAAGATCCTCGTCTTGAAAGGAGCTTCGCCGGCTGTCTGCATCCGTCGAATGTGGGGCGATGCTTTGAGACTGTCGGGGTGTATAATGCAAGTTACTCGGCGGTGGTTTCGCACTTTCGGCTTCACGCTCTCTAAGCCAGAGATCAATACTGTCGCGCGTTGATTGTCTTTGTCCCAACGAGACGCTACTCTGTCGTCCGATTGTACTTGCCCTCGACGGACCAGGTAGCGATTTTCTGCTCATCTGAGCACTGGCGCGCTGTAGCGCCGATTGTGCTTCCATGCTCTTCCTTGCTTCAGACTTCATACGGATATCCTCCACGTACATGGCCGCCATGTCTTTTTGACGAAGTAGCGTCCTGATGGTTGTGTCGGCACCCTTCGCGAAGAGGCAGACTCTGCCGTCGGGAAGTCGAATTACAATAGACATGCGCTTTCGTGCGCTACTGAACTCGATTACGTCTAGGACTTGGTATGTTTCGAAGACAGGCTCCTCACTGTCCCAGTTCGGATAAGTTTTGATGGTTATAGTGTTGGACTGACGATCTGTGACCACGAACCCGAGATCTTGAGCGGCCGTGACTAGTGCCAACTCATCGGGACTCGAAGCCTGGAAGTTAATCTCACCTTCCTTGTCCTTCTCTGGTATACATGTATGGCATAATGCCAGAGCGAGAATGAACCAGCGCACCTTTTTTGCAAAGATGCTTTGGGGCCGACGATAAATGTACTCCAGAAGATCATCCGTTCTTCCAGTGCGCGAGTACGCCATGGTCTGTGTTTGATCTGCAGCAACATCTGCCTGTGTTTGAGGAGGCTCATCTTGAAATAGAGGTGACGCTGACTCTCCACGTCTATGCCTTCTTCTGCTTTGCCTTTGCTTGTCTTTTCCATTTCGTTTTTTATGCCGCAACTTTGCGGGGCCTCCGCCCTCTTCCAGCAGATCATGATCGTGAAGCCACGCTGTACCAGCGATGCTCATTTTCCTGAATTTCATGGAGTTGTTCGTCAATGTGCCAGTCTTGTCGGAGAAGATGTAGCTGACCTGACCCAGCTCTTCATTCAGTGTGCTTGTCTTCGGCTCAATCGGTATATCAGATTCGGCGTCGTACATGTCGATGTCGTTCATCATGAACATTTGTGCCACTTTCACAATCTCAAGACTCACGTACAAGCTTAGAGGCAGCATAGTGTTGAACATGATGATGAAGGAGGTTAGAATGTGACCGAAAGGCACGTCTGCAGCGTCGAGATACCAAGACCTGTTTTCAGTGGTGCGCTTCCAAAAGATGTAGCCCACGCTCTCCAAGATAGCGATGAAGAAAACAAGGCAGGCAACCAGAACCACCACGCGGTTTACCTTATGCTGAAGGGTAGGAGCCTTGACCCTAGGATTGTTGTTGGCGTTCATCCTGATTTTGCATTCCTCGCCCGAATAGACAATCAGTCCCACGGCAGCTGGCGTATTCCTGACAATACTGCCTCGGTATATAATCTCACTGGGAGTCAAAGGCATTGTTTGATTAGCAAGAGAGACTCTGCCATCGAATTTGTACAGGTCGAGATTTGGATCTTCTACCACGAAATCTGCTTGCAGTCGAGCTATATCGGCCTCACTCTTGCAACGCTGGGATACGATTCCCAGAGGTTTTTTGCTTTTCAGGTTAGTCTCACCATCTAAGCTTTTCGTTTCAATGTAGGCGGCTCCCTCGGCGCCGGAAGAGTGCAAAAGAACAATATCTGCAGGGACGGCAGCATCACGTTCCAGCAGCACTACATCACCAACCTTTACGTCTCGCCATTTCGTTTTGGTCCAGGCTGTGGTATTGCTTCCCAGGACGTCTGAGCCGTTCGAGTCCTTTGGCTCGATTCGCAGGGCAGCTTCGTTCAGAACCGAGGTCATGCGCTCGTTCTCTTCCTTGTCAAGCCTATTGCGACGAATATCCTCGTAGCCTTCTTTAGCCATAGATATACCGATAAATATAAGGAGCGGGACAATCGTGGTATATGTGCCTGTAGTCGACAGACCAGGAATCATCTGTAAAATGGCCACAATCAAGAAGTAGAAGTTGGCAAGCTTCCCAAACTGGGCTACTAACTGCTTCGGAAAGAAGTTCCACGGGGTATACTTGCAAGAGCGGATTTTGTTTGTGATATAAGGCTTACCCGTACGCTCGTCCACTGGACCCTTGCTGAAGCTGATATTGACTTGAACATGTCTGCCGTCAATGGTATGCGGTAGCTCTGCAGGGGCGAAAATGTGACCGTGAAAAGCTTTAGCGGAAGCAAGTGCGTTGCGTAGCCAGTGAGGTGGCTTGCCCTGATAACGCATCCGGCGCGAGTACGTAGGGACGTCAAGAGGACGCCCTCCTTCTAAAACGTTTGCATTACCATGTCCCGAAGGAGCTTGTTCGTCAGCTTCTTCTATGGTAACCACGGTCGGGCCTTTCTCATTCCTCGAGTCGGGTTGGCCTCGCTGCTGCGCAGAGGAAGAGGATGGCTCTAGCTCCATAAGGCTACCATGGGCTTGTCTGTTTACGTTTTGGGTGAACAAAGATCTTCGCAGTGAATAGCCTCGATCGCGCGATTTCGAAGATGGCCGCACAGGTCGCGTACTGACACTGTGCCGGATGCCATCTTGCGCGGACTGTGTTCCGGCTACTCTACCAGCATGACCGGCCCTGTCGAGATCCTCAGAGAATTGTATCCTCGATGCGTTTGTGTCGTGGCGAGCGGCTACATTCTGGGGTGGGGCAGAGCCAGTGTCCCACGTCGCGGCTTGTGGAGGAGAAGGCTGAGGTAACCCGATATCTTCGTGTGCCTCTGGCGTGACCATCGCAGTATTTTCGCGTTGTATATTTTCTGGTGCAGGTTCATCCTCTAGCGACTCTTGTGCGGCGGCGCTTTTACCTCGATCTCGGTTCATGGTGGCGTGAAAGGACCCTACGCTCGAAACCCATCGTTCTTCAATTGGTGGAAGACCAGCTTCGACAAGGGTAAGTGAAGGTCATGTAGAGAATCGACCTCTTCTGGGGGGACCAGGCTGGCATTGAGTATCTAGGTACCGACGTCGCATGTTGAACGAACCTTTCCCAGCTTGACCCGGTTGGCGGGCATCGTTTGAGGCTGTGCACCTTCAATAAGCAGACTCGGGCTTCTCCAAGACAAGGGCATGACGTCGATGTGTAGACTGCTGCAAGCCCTCCGTAGCCTGGCAGCCTCAGGACGTAACAAAGGCAGCTGAGGCACCTTGCGGAGATCAACCAGCCTCAGAAACTTTTCGTTCAGAGGCATTCGAACAGGTCTTTAACTTAGGGCACGTACTACGACAGCTCTAACTACAAACGAGAATCGCGCGCCAACTACATATCACATATTGCATAGAAGAGAAAGATGGCGACATTATGTTCAAGTGAGCTTTCCCAACACGACACTTGTCGTCCACCCATACTGACCTTCTCCAGTCTCTGGCACACTGCCGGAAGTACCAGTAGTGTCGCGCAAGTCAGGAAATGTATATGAGAAGCGATTGGTCGAGGCATACATCTCAGAAAACGGCACAGAACCTACGACTGGCGCGCCTCTAACGAACGAAGACCTACTCGACATTCAAGGCTCTCATACCGTCCGACCAAGACCGCCAGAACTCACTTCAATCCCGGCGCTGCTCGGCGCTTTTCAGCAAGAATGGGATGCCATGGCCCTGGAGCTCTTCACCCTCCAGCAGAATTTTGCCCAGGCACGACAGGAACTCAGCACTGCACTTTATCAGAACGATGCCGCTGTACGAGTCATTGCACGCCTGACACAAGAAAGAGATGCGGCCAGAGAAACGTTGAAGAACATTGATGTCGGTGCTCCGGCGCAAGCAACGAATGGCGACGCTATGCACGTTGACAGCGCACCCTTGCCAGAAGCCATCGTCCAAAAGATAGATACGACACAAGCTGGGCTCATGAAGACGCGACGAAAGCGACCAGTGCCGGCAGAATGGGCGACAGCAGACAACATCTCTCTCTTCAAGCCCGTGACCTCTCTGGACACGCCTTGCGCTGAGGGCACTTTCCTCGGTGTGCGGGTGTCGGACAATACAGCTCTGATTGGTGGCAGACGAGGCGGCGCATACACCCTTCAGCCATCAAGCGGCAAGCTCGATGCTGTCGTTTCCGAGGCAGACTCTGTCACAGCAGGTGTTTGGGCAGGATCGCGCGTTGCTGTTGCCACATCGAACGGCAAGGTCAAGATCGTGGAAAATGGGCAAGAAGTCGCCTCGTTTGGAGCTCATTCGGCAAGCGTTGCTGCATTGGCCGTGCATCCCAGTGGTGACATTCTGGCTTCAGTCAGCTCTGATCGAAGCTATGCGCTATACGACATGGTGTCAAATCGTCTATTGACACAAGTCCAAGCATCTTCAGGTACGTTCATCCCCACCCCTAGTGACCAGCGAATCCGTACTAACCTAGACAGAATTGACATGTACATCCTTCCATCCAGACGGACATCTGTTAGCCGCAGGTGGCAGAGATGGTCAACTACAGATCTTCGACATAAAAAGCGGGACCGTGGGAGGCGTTTTCGAGCTGGAAGGTCCTGCGAAAGCCATCGTTTTCTCGGAGAACGGTACATGGCTTGCAACCGCCTCGGAAGGATCAACTAATGTCAGTATTTGGGATCTGAGAAAGACGGGCGCAGAGGGTCTGATTCACACGCTGTCAGTCGACCACAGCATTGAATCGCTCGACTGGGACTATACTGCGCAGTATCTTCTAGTTGGAGGGTCTGCAGGCCTTACGGTCAAGCAGTACACGAAGGCAACGAAGCTCTGGTCCGAGCCTCTCAAGGCAAGCATCTCTTCTGGCAGTGTTGGGTGGGGCGATTCCGCTCAGAGCATTTTCTCGTTAGACGACAAGGGCACCGTTGCTGTATTGTCAATTGCGTGAGAGTAGCATGAGAGCTTGGCGATTGCGCTGCTTATTGGTCTATCTTTTTCGGGCACCACTTATGACGCCTATTTGCTTAGTCCGTTCTTCACCAGGAGTTCACAATTGCCGTATATAGCTTGAAGGACTGATTTGTGGCGAGGTCATTACAAAGCGGTGGCAGTGACAGCAAGCCATGAGCAAGACCTATGCAAATTGCGCGAGCCTTGTGCATTCGCGTGCCAGTGGTTGGCACCATTAGGGACTAGCAACGAACAAAGCAGTGTATTCTAGTAAAGAAACTCTCCTTGCCGCGACAACAAACACTTTTGACGTAACTGCATAGACGAGCTGATCTGCACCAAGACTTGCCCCGTTTTGAATTTGGCAGATGGGAGGCGCCGCCACCCCATCGCCCATCGACCACTCGAATCCGAGTCGCTACCACTAATTCCACCTCAACACCACAATCTACAAGCACCACTGTCTCGACCACATTTCACATTGCCGATATATTCTCCTTCTTCCCTCACAGCTACACGAACCGAACGAGGTGCAACGCAGGTGGTGTTGGATGGGACCATGCCGTTGAATGGTCCACAGGAGACTCTCAGGGCTGGTCCTGCTTCGAGAAAGGTACGGATCTCGTACTTCTAACCGCCGTCTTTACCATGGTACTAATTGTGCACAGCGTACACATGAGCAGATAACAAGGTCGCAAAGTCGAAGTCGAACTCCTCCCCCCTCCAAACGACGCAGAACCAACACTTCATTACCTCAGGCTACGAGTCCACCTCGAGACACCTCTAGCCGCCCTTCACCAGCCCCACGACGATTTATAGGAGACGGGCTAGACTTCAGGCGGCCTACTTCCTCTGCCATGGCACAAGCACAAGAGCAAAATGCCGTCGACCTCACGTTAGATGAAGACAGCGACGACGGCGACCAAAGTCTTGTTCTAGATTATTCGTCCTTGGTCTCCCCCTGGTCTAGTTCGGTCGATTTGAGCCGAGACACTTCTGCCGCTCCCTCCCACGTGGCAGTCGATCGAGTGAGGGTCAATGTGCCGCCTCGACCCAATCAGTCCCAGCAGCCCGAGAACCAGAATCGCCCCCCACCTGAAGTGATAGAGTTATCCGATAGCGACGAGGACAATGATGTACAGATCGTGGGCGAACGGCAGGCACCCAGAAGGCCTATTCTACCTGCTCCAAGGGAAATCGACCGGCGCTTACGCACGCCTCCACCAGAACTACGCAGATCGAACGCACAGACTTTTGCAGATACATTGAGACATCTGCCAGGCTTCTTGGGATTGCGGAGAGCAGATCTCAGGCAACAATCAGTAGGTCCCTTCCCTGGTCTTGGTATCCTGGATCACGCAAGGGCAGTGTTACAGTCAGGAATACCCCCGCCGCTGAACATGGGCACCTACGACGATATTGACGGGCTGGGAGACTATGACGATATCAATATGGATTATGGTGCTCCGGCGTTCGTAATTGAAGATCCTGGGGCCGATGAGGTGGTGGTTGAGGATTACAAGCCCCCAACTGCAGCACGTGAAGGCTTTACCAAGGACATTGAAGAAGACGACAATGTGCTTGTTTGTGTTGGCTGCGAAGACGAGTTAGCTGCAGGGGACGACGAAATTAAGGCGCAAGTCTGGGTATCGAAGAAGTGTGGTCACGTAAGTCTGCCTGACGTCCTCCGGCTGGTTAGGGTTACTAACGAACTTCCAGGTCTATTGTGGTGCATGCGCTTCCCGTCGCGTTGCTTCTAGAAGCGGCAACGACCGAGACCGGAAGAGAAAAAGCAAGCAACAGAAACTGGACGAGCTCAGGTTTTGCAAAGTGGAAGGCTGCAACCAGAAACTTTCGGCGAAGACTGCAATGTTTCAGGTGTACCTGTAGAGTTCGTCCAACAAGGAAGGAAACGGAGTGGGGAGACCTGGACTCCCAACCACTGCAGCATGTTCACGAGTCAAGCCCACCTACGATACCCATATTGCATAGATACTTTCGATTGAATAAGGCACAGCTGCCGCTTGGATTTGCTCTATTGCACGTCTTTCCGTTAACCGAGCTCCGTACTATACATTGTCCTATATTGTACAAATGTATTGCTATCTGCACGGGCATTGTCTTCGTGTGCTTCCTACTGGCATGTGCCGGGAACATGGTTGAGTTCGGCCACCAGTCTACACAGTGCCACCAGCCAGCGCCTTGTGGTCGTGGAGTTCCCAGAAGGTCCCCATAGCTTTCGGTTGCCACGCGCGCAGTATAGTCGAACACTGGCCAAGTTATGGAAAATAAGGCTGTCGTCAGTTGGTTGATCTCCAGTGAGCATCGGGTCGCTATAACTCCCTCCGCCTCTTTGCTCAGTTCTGACCACCAACCGATCTCATCACTACATTCCAAATCACATGCCCTTGATTCCGTGCCATTTCTTCCTCTCCCCCACAATCCGTCACACCTGCTTGATGCCGCCGTGCAGCGCACTCCAAATACCTCTCACATTCTCGTTGCTGCTAACTACGTTCTTCCCCCTGATCTTCCTGTTCTTCGTGCCACTGTTTTGCAACAATAGCTCCGCTTTCCTTATGATCTCGCCTGGCTCCATGTTCCGTACACAGATAGCCTTAGAGTTGCCGTTGATGTAGTAGGCTTTCAGGATCGGGTGCTTGTGTGGTCGGGGTGAGACACGGAATTCACAGGCTGGGTACCGGGATGTTAGAGCTGGCAGGGATGGTTCGGTGAGGAGTTTGTTCATGCCGCGGGATGAGCCAGCCCAGTCACAGTAGTGGAAGTCGAGGCGTTTACATTGGAGGATGAATGCGCCGACGCCGTTCTGTAGTTGATTTTAGTAGGGGAAGGCCCTGTGTTACAGGGCTGCTCTTACTCTGGCCGTGGCGACCGTTTTGACTGCTTGCACTGGCATTGTGCCCAGCTTGCCGGAAGGAGATGTGATGGGTGCTGAGAAGACGGCTGATCAATTCACTGGCTTCTGGTGTCCTCCCGAGTGCCAGTGCAGCAAAAGTCACAGCCTCGTTCTTCTTCGCGAGGCTGTGATCGTCGCGCCTGCCCTCGTTTGCAGCTGCTCCTTTCTAATCATATCACTGTCTACTCATATCACCTGCAACTCAAGCTTCTTGTGTGTTGATTCTCGACCACTTCCGCGCAAAGCCTTTGAAGAAGCGCATGACAGTTGGGCCTGGAACTCTCAACTTGCGCGGCCTGAATCTGGCCTGTTTAATACTACCATCAACAATACCCGCCTAGACGTACGCAATGACTGATAAGCTGCCGCCGCCACTACTTGCGCTTTTCCAACCGCGGCCGCCTGTACGATACATACCACCACAAGATCAAGCCCCCGAGCAGAAGGCGAAGCATGAATCGCTAATTGGAGGCCTTGCCGCATTTCTGCCACAACTGAACGAGTACAAAGAGACAGACCACTACGAAGCTACGGAATCATGGCTGCAGAAGCGCGATCGTCTGCGTATGGAAAAGCGCGAACAGCTGGTAGCCATGCAAAAAGAAGACTTCAAGGGCTACAAGCCCGAAGAAGATCCAAAGATCAAGGGCGATGCTTTCAAGTCACTCTTCGTGGGCAGATTAGCGTATGATGTCAAGGAATCCGACCTAGAACGCGAGTTCGGCCGCTTCGGTCCGATCGAGAGGATACGTATCGTCAAAGATGAGCATTCAGGCAAGCCAAAGAAGCCTAGCAAGGGCTATGCGTTCATTGTTTTTGAGCGTGAGAAGGATCTCAAAGGTAATAACTCCGTCCATTCTACTGACACCAATCCGAGATGGTAAGAAATGTATGAACTGACACTGAAATATGTAGCCGCCTACAAGGAAGCAGAAGCACCGCGAATCAAGGATCGACGATGCATAGTGGACGTAGAAAGGGGCCGATCAGTGCCAGGCTGGAGACCAAGACGTTTCGGAGGTGGTCTTGGAGGCAGAGGTTACACCAAGCAAGCTCCGGCGAAACCCACATTTGGCCACGCGCCAGCTGGCTACGGCGGAGGTTTCGAACCTGGTTTCCGTGGTGGCTTCCGGGGGCGAGGCGGTGGCTTCAGAGGGGGTTTCCGTGGCGATCGAGGCGGATTTGGCGGAGACCGAGGTGGGTTTGGAGGAGATCGAGGTGGGTTTGGCGGAGGTTTCAGGGGCGATCGAGGTGGGTATGGAGGAAGAGGTGGTATTGGCTACGAAAGTCGCGGTGGCTTCGGTGGCCGACCCCCTGTTGGAGCACCTAGCGGACCTGGCGGCGGACGAGGCGGCTACGACGACCAGAGAAATGGATATGGCGGTGGTGGGTATGGTGGAGGCCGTGATCGTGGCGCAACTGGTAGCAACAGAGACCCCGTCGGTGGTGGAGGTGGAGGTGGCGGTAGGGATCGATACGACGACCGAGATAGGTATGGCGGGGGACGACGAGATGATGATCATGGCTCTCGAAAGCGACACCATGACGGCGACCCTTACGACGACCCAAGGTCAAAACGCAGATATTAAAGAAACATCACGGACGAACTCTGGATTATGGCCCGGCAAAGTTTTCACCTATTGTATTAGTGCTTCAGCTCAGCATCACGGTATGTTGATGGGTAGGATGTCCCTTTATATGCGTTACTTTGTTCAATTGCCCAAGGAAGTCTCAAACCCATCATTCAGGTAAACGACTCGGTCAAGTGTTCAAGGTATCAACAGCACAAAAAGGCGGACCTCATCGCATAAAGGTATCGTCGACACCCAACTTGAGGGCGACGGCGTTGCTAAGAGGCAGACCCTGCTTCACATTTCAGTTTTCAAAATTCTTTACCTCCTATCTCAGACCATCTACGTGCCTGTCACGCGGCTGAGCAACGAGGCGCAGGCTCTAACGTGGCTTGCTGACTGCCGATGATGTCTCAAGATGACATTCAAAGGTAGGTCTGTAGAATAGGAACATGGTCCGCATACGGTAGCATTATTGGCGGAATAGTCGAGAATAATATTGCTTGTTGTTTCAACGTTTGGCCTCTACCCACTTCCCACCCTCACATGATAGACAACAAAATCACCGCACTACCCAAGGCCACGTCTCCCGCTCGCCGCACGAGCAGGCTTGTTCTGGCGTGTTCCTGAATGATAATTTTCTCATTTTCACAGTATCCCGTAACCTCTCTTGTGAACCGTGGCTAGCCGTGCCGGGTCGCAAATTTTTCCCGGACGCTCCCCAGAAAAGCTGGCAAGACATCCGCTCCCGGCGGCTGTGGGCAGGGAGGACCAATTCAAAACGTAATTACAAAGCCCGCTTTTTCAGCGCGTTCCTGACTCGCGCCTCCACCGCTCTCCGTACTTTGCAGTTAACTGCTTAGTTAACTAAAATTTTCTCACCCACTAAGGAGCCAGAAAATTTTCAGCTAGAAATTCGCGGCGTCATAACGTGGATGATCGCTAATAATAGCAGTTCTTTACGCCCATTGACAAAGATGAACCGCTATGGGTAAGCGCACACGCGCTGTCCCGGAAAGCGTCGCAAACCTTGGCTCAGATTCGTCGATCTCACGTCAGATCGCGGAAGGGCGCTGAACCAACCTGCAATGGCTAACGTAAGTGAGGACTTGTCAATTTGACGAAAGGCGTGGGAGGCCGGCGGATGCGACGTCTGATGACTGAAAAGTCTTTATGGTGAAGAAGTATATAATGATATGGCCCCTGAGGATGAGCCAGGTGGTTTCATTCAGCATCACACAGAGACAAGACAAGCAAAACATCAAGCAATCCTCACATTAAGTTATCAAATACAAGTACCCTTCACAACAGAACCAAACAACAACTACAATGGCAGCCACATACGCAGCATACTCCCGCAACGGCAGTGCCAGCATGAACGCACAAGCAGAGAAGAGCGCACGAAGCTCAGTCTCCTCAACAGCATCCTCCACAGCTGCCAAGAAGTCCAGATGGCAGCGCTTCCTCAACGAGCTGAAGCCAATTGAGGAGCCACAAGCCCCGATCTCCATCTTCGGTCCTGGCTTCTACAAGAGCCCGAAGACGAACGGCCAGCAGAAGGAGCGACAGAACTCGAGCAGACGGGCCAGCCACCTCTACTCCGAGTTCAAGACCAAGGTCGGCGGCGAGAAGGTGAACTTCTACGGTTGAGCATGGTGGGAATGATGTTTAAAGCACAGCAAAGGAGTTTGGAATCTGAGCGAAGCATGGTTTTGGATGCGTATGATACCCTTGACACTGGTCGGGCATGGAATCGATAATATGAAAGGTCGTTTGACTGGGCATAGAACAATTGCTAGTAATTGAGTTAATGTTGCAAACATGATCATCTTGTTCAGTGTTCTTCGTGAATATTGCCATCGACCTGGCCTCTTGAGCATCCACTACTCACCGTTCTGGCGTCGCTGACGTATCTTAAATGTCCGGTTCTGCCACTGCACTCCGGTCTACTCGATCGCGCAGACATTAATCTGAAATTTGGTAGAGCGAGAGGTGTCGATGCAAAGACTGCACATGGACCGCTCGTCCGTCAGCATCAGTATTTCTCAGGTGTAGCAATATGTACATGGGACGGAGGAACGAGTCATCTGCTTTGTTGTTCACACCATCTTTTACTACGCGGAAACAAAGTGGCGCTTGTAACGCGACCTTCGAGCATGTGAAAGTCCTCGACTGTGGCTGTCTCAACAATGGTTGTGAACCATGGCTCTACTCGTCCATGTAACAAACGTCAATGACCCTGTATCTCATTCTAACCATGCACGGAGTCTCGGAGGGACACGGTGACTGGATATGTCTACGGTTATAGAGGATATTGAAACAATGATAGATGCTGTAAACATGATTAATGTTTACCTGCGCTCTCGATGCTTGCAGTGCGATGCCTAGAATTTGCATAATTCTGGGAACAAGCTCAGACCCCAAGCGCAAGTTGGTTAGCATCCGCTCCAGCCGAAGAGCTCTCTCACGCCTAAATCCTCGTGCTTCTGCTTTCGTAGGCAACGCGATTGGTCGTTCTTGCATTATCTCGGCAGCATCAATTGCTCACAAGCCACGAGTGGACCTTCCACACCAATCCGTCGCGGCTTCTCCGCCTGGCTGCAACACGTCTCGAACCTCATCTCAACTGATCACAGCCGGCGATACAAACACAAACGAAACAATACACGTGAACGATTTTGGCCATCCAACATCTTCGCTTCTGCATGCTGTACATGATCTCAGATACACGGTCAAAGCTGCTGGTACCCGTGCCTTTGTTTCGCTGATCCTCGCCAACGCCCACCAGCCACTGCAAACAGACTGAAACCACAGAGACATCCTTCCGATTCCTGGATACGTCCTTCGGGACTGTCCTCAAAATGGGGAACGCCCTTTCCACGCTTTCCGCGTGTTGTGGAGGTAATGCATACACCTTAGCGACCTACGTGACCCAGCTGACTCTTCGAGCAGGACGACAGAAAGATGGACTCTACGAGCCCGCTCTGGCAGAGAGCGAGCGCGAAGCTGTTGCGGAACTTCTAGCCTATCTTGAGAACGTATGTCAACACGACCACCAGAAGAGTGCAGACAACTTACAGCTCCATAGCGGGCGGAGACAGACTTCTTCTCCGGTGATCCTTTGCGTGCCTTGAGTACTCTAGTCTACTCGGACAATGTCGACCTTCAGCGAAGTGCTAGTCTTACATTCGCTGAGATCACCGAACGAGGTGAGCAGAAGTACCAGAAGCTGTTATCAAGAGCACCGGCTGAACCCATAGCAGATGTTCGAGAAGTCGACCGAGAAACACTGGAACCCATCCTATTCCTTCTTCAGAACTCCGATATTGAGGTGCAAAGGGCCGCAAGCGCCGCACTGGGCAATCTCGCCGTCAACAGTACGTTGGAGTGTCAAGGGGTTGATTGAGGTGCTAACAGCTTACAGCGGAGAACAAAGTCAACATTGTCAGATTGGGTGGTCTACCGCCCTTGATCAGGCAGATGATGTCGCCGAACGTTGAGGTCCAATGCAACGCCGTCGGTTGCATAACGAACCTGGCCACACACGAAGACAACAAAGCTAGGATAGCAAGATCGGGAGCACTAGGGCCATTGACCAGGCTAGCAAAATCAAAAGACATGAGAGTACAGCGCAATGCTACTGGTGCTCTTCTCAATATGACACATTCAGGTGTGTGCTACCAACCACCACCATGGGCACAGTGCTAACGCTGTACAGATGACAACAGACAACAGCTCGTCAACGCTGGAGCCATTCCTGTTCTGGTACAGCTACTCTCTTCACCGGATATGGACGTCCAGTACTACTGCACAACGGCATTGAGCAACATTGCCGTGGATGCATCGAATCGGAAAAAGCTCGCCCAGACGGAATCGAAACTAGTGCAATCACTTGTACAGCTGATGGACAGTGGCACACCGAAAGTGCAATGTCAAGCTGCCCTGGCCCTGCGAAACCTTGCTTCAGACGAGAAATACCAGCTTGAGATTGTTCGGGCTCGCGGCCTACCACCTCTACTAAGGCTGCTTCAGTCGTCTTACCTGCCTTTGATACTGTCGGCAGTCGCTTGTATAAGGAACATTTCGATTCACCCTCTCAACGAGTCACCAATCATCGATGCTGGCTTCCTCAAGCCGCTAGTCGATCTGCTTGGCTCAACTGACAATGAAGAGATTCAGTGTCACGCCATCTCAACGCTACGGAACCTTGCTGCCAGCTCTGACCGCAACAAGCAGCTGGTACTCGAAGCAGGAGCTGTCGAAAAATGCAAGGAGCTTGTCCTGGAGGTGCCTTTGAGCGTTCAGTCCGAGATGACTGCTGCTATCGCCGTGCTCGCGCTCAGTGACGAGCTGAAGCCTCAGCTCTTGCGTTCCGGTGTGTTCGAAGTTCTCATTCCTCTCACCGACTCAGAAAGTATTGAAGTGCAAGGCAATAGTGCTGCTGCTCTGGGCAACCTCTCCTCGAAAGTTGGTGACTATTCCATCTTTGTGCGCGATTGGACAGAGCCCAACGGCGGTATTCACGGTTACCTGAAACGGTTCTTGGCCAGCGGAGACCCTACATTCCAGCACATTGCCATATGGACACTACTCCAACTACTCGAGTCCGAGGATAAGAAACTGGTCAGTCTTGTTGCCAAGTCGGAGGACGTGATCCAGATGGTCAAGACGATCGCGGAGAAGCACGTTGAATCAGACGACGAAGATAACGAAGATGGGGAAGGCGAGGTCATTGCCCTTGCACAGCGATCACTCGAGCTACTTGGGAAAGGTCCTAACAAGACGGTTGAGGGCTAAACAGTGAAGTAGGGTCCCTATTGAATATTATTGTTGAAGAAAGACGACTGGTTATACCCGGAATGGATAATGGCATATTATTTCGGTGGCAGGGCCTAGGAGTCAACAGATCATAGCGCGGCGTTCTGGGCAAGCTTCACAAGATGGGCAACAAAATCATGAGGTCTTCACTGTTGTGCTTCTCGACCCGACACCGATCCTGGCTACAGGATTGCAGTGTGGGCATATTGTTTGTCTTAGCTCTAGCCTAGAGTTTTAGCATAGTACCTTTGACCTTGCAGCGGTCTGTCATCGACAACAGCAGACATAGCATAATGCTAGCAAAACCTATGCTTCAGAAAAAAGTATTGTGAAAGTTGAAAATGATTTCATTGCTCAGGTCAACGTTGAACGAAGGATTGAGATCTTGCGCTTTATGATCGCGGATTCGCTTCTGACCGATGCGTGCCGCCTTGTTAGCATTTGACTTTATGCGAACAACCACAACCCCATGTACAAGCACCCCTTATCTCTCTCCATGCCGTTTCGAACCTCATCATATGCAACTGGCAACCGAAATGACATCAAGTAGACGTCGGTCGCCATCTCGTTCTTCTGTACCTGCAACCCTGACGAGCCCTCCACCACACTCCTTGTCCAGTACTGAAGTGCTAGGAATCGTTTATCTGTGCTTGATGAAGCCGATATCCTGGCTCTTCTCTCGGAAGCATTGTCGGCAGATGTTCATGCCATACTTTCGGATGAGACCCGCGCTGTGGTTGCAGACTCGGCTGTAGAAGGGATTGTTAGCATAATTCTAAGCACAACCGTAGGGCTGAATAGCAATGCCTGGGTCTCTGCGATAAGAAATAGGCGGACTGGCGAGACTGTGGCCTTGCAGTCAAGCGTCTCCTTTGCCTGCTCGTCCACTTTCGCGTTGGACTGCGCCCATACTGGTCCTGCATCTCCTTCCTCGTCCTTTCCACACAGATCACGCCCGATGTTGATTTTCACTAAACGCGAACAGAGTAGACCTACCAAGATCGAGCGCCCTTTCCAAAGTTTCGTGGTCTGGAGTACCAGACAGATTCGTGAGACATGATTGCGGTGTTGTGGGTTGTCGTTCGCGGGCTGGCTGGTTCCTTGTCAGATGTGTCTGCTCTTTTTCTGGCTTGTTTCCTGCTGACCTGCGACGTGACTTTGCTTGACGGCGGACGTGAGTTGTGCGGGTGTCTTGTGCGGTCGTGGGTTGTTCAAGTTGCAGTTGCTGTGGATTTAGTTGGGAAGCGCAGCGCCAAGGCCGACTTTTCAGATTGTGGGTGGTGGAAGGCGCAGGGAAGGTTTGGCGAGGAGTGATTGCTTTTTAGGCCGTCAGGCACTACAGTACAGGGACGACGGGAAAGTTGAAGGGCACATGGCTTCGTGATTGTGGGGTTTCGTGGTGTGTTGACGTCGCGTCACTCTTGAGACGTTTTTCTTCGTTGCTGGCATACTACGGGTATCGGGTTTGGGAAGTCCATCTGGAGGCGGACTAGAACGCGGTACTATACAAGTCTTCCTATAAAGAATACTTCTAACCACGTGGAATCACCGTCACCGTCATGTCTAAAGACTCGTCCCACACCTACATCCATCTCCACCACTCGCACCACGCCGACCTCTTCGAAGAGTTCTGCCATCCGCCCTCCTCCTCGTCCCACGTCAACTCATCCAACAATCTAAACACCCAAACACCTGCCTCCGCCACCAATGACCCTTCTGATCCCTCCTTACAACATATTCCAGGCCACTTTCTGCCGTTCGAGTCCATCAATCTCCCGCCACATCTCATGCCGCTGAATCCGGAGGATGAAGATGGCGTCGTGCCGGATATGCATGCTGCATTCGGCATTGCCAGGGCTATGGGGCAGGCGGGGGTGCCGGAGAGTAGTGGGGAGAGGAGTGGGAGGGGGCTACTGGGTGGGCAGGGGAGAGAGGATGTTTGGAGAGATTTTGGGCTGGACGAGCTTGTTGCTGGGGTGGGAAGGATGGGTGTGTCGGGTAGGGGGTCGAGTGAGAGGGGGAAGACTGGTGGGGTGAGGAGGGAGGGGAGGCGCGGTGGGATCTTGAGTGTGAGGTGAAGGTTTATCGCCTTGTCAGCAAGCTCCGATATTCGAGAACTGCTAGACACACACTGCTGATCAGGCCGACTTGGAGACAAGCTCTTGTCAGCACGTGCCGCAAACTTCTAGATCGGATACTAGTGCAGCAACTCTCCGCCAGAGCAAACACATTCTACTTAATCCAGGCAAAACCGAAGGTGTCAGCAAACAAAAAGAAATGAATGATGGACCAGGTCCGGTTCGAACGAACGACTTTTCCCATACATCTGTTGACTCGACTAAAGTCATGCATGGTCGAGTGGCTGGCATACACTCGACCATGCATGCAACCACCAAACATGTCAGTGTGTCTCGTTTCAGCGTTGCGAAGGGAACACTCTGCCACTGAGCTACGGGCCCAATTTATGATTGCGAGTCATTGCTCACGGATTTAACGCACTTATTACTTACCAAAGTATATTAGGTGTTTGCACGTTGCTGTGGGAATCAGGAGTGAAAACAACGGGCCGGTCAAAGCGGCAGTGAGAGTCACGACAGATCGGAGTGGAACCTCACAACATTTCTCGGCCACGCTGCTGGGGTTCGTTCGAAACCATCAGTCCTACGACCTTGTTGAGCTCGACAATATCTCGCTGCCTACGTAGATGATGCGTGTTTTGAGTCGGCGTACTGCGGACAATGTCCTGGGCTTCTCCATCAAATCAACGAGCATCTACCAGATAGGACCACCGTCAACCGTACTACATGCATGTTGGCTGCCGCTTTACTGGCTGCCGTCTTCGTGAGCAAGAGCTGTCCAATCAAAATGCGTTTCAACCCCATTGCAGCCATCCACCAAGCCTTGTGTCACCTGCAACATCCCGCCATGGCTGTACGAGACCTGCATAGGTCCTGAATAGCTGCCTTCGAGCCGAGATGTGCGCAGCCTGATGATCAAGAGCTCGATTCTCATCGTCATGCCACCCAGACACCACCAGCACTGTGAAATCAATCCCTTCCGAACATCAACGTTGCCAGAGGCCGTCTACTCTAAGTACGGCGTGCTCCAGGTAGAGCTGGAAATAAGCACTCTGTAACGTCGTACGAACCCAACCGAAATCCACCATGTCACAATCTAGCTGCGGCAGTGAGGATCCCTGGGGACTGAATTACGAGCCCTAACCCCAACCACAGCTTTGGACAGCGATGACTACTCCCTTCGTCGTTGTCTTTCGACTTCAAGCTTTGAAGACCGGTCGTTGCTGCTTCAGCCCCGCCCGTAATCACAAGAGGAGCCTGTTCAGCCTGCTGCAATTGACACAGACACAAGCAGCTCCAGACTTAACCATCAATGGTCGTATATAGGTCATTGGCTCAAACACAACATCTTGCGATCAGGTGCTCATACGCAAGAGGCGCAGCCTCCCCAACAAACCTGGTTTGAACGTCAGTATGGCATCTCTGGCTGGCGTGTTGGAGTTCTCGTGTCGTGTATCTGCGTGGCTTTCTGCTTGTGTCTTGAGATGATCCTGCTCATCGCTGCAGTCAGCATTAGCAGACCAGGTGTTGCTGCCCAGGGTATCCTCATGGAGGGCTCATGTGCCAACGTCAAGAAGTCCAACATCGTCCTACTAATCCCGATCAACATCGTTGCCACACTAATCATAAGCTGCAGTAACTATGTCATGCAGTGCATGAGTGCACCATCTCGAAGGGACCTCGATCGAGCCCACAATTTGGGCTACCATGTGCACGTTGGTGTGTCCCCAGCGAGGAACAACTTCCACAACGGCACAATCAGGCAGCTCTCTTGGTGGTTGATAGGTGCAACGTCAATACCTGTACATCTTATGCTCAACTCTGTCGTCTCTGTAACCCCGCAGACCAACAATTACCTAGTCACAATAGTTGGGCCATCCTTCCTCGAGGATAGCACTTGGTCTATCTGCGACAATCCAGCAACAACGACTAATGACAGTAGCACAACCCAAATCTGCGCTGTCCGACAGAGCCTTGTTGAGCGCCCCGACACATACGAGACCTACTCTTTGGATCATTGCATTCGAATATACTCAGATAACATTCAAGCAGAAGCCTGCAACGTCTTTGTGCTCACAAACTCGACGCTTCGGTGGGACGACTTCGACTGGAGCAAACAGAGCGCCGCCAATAAAACGGTACATGTTCCTGTACCACAGTCCGAACCGGTTTGGGATGTGGACACCTTCCCTGGAGCTTATACGACGATGGACTATCGCGTACTTGCAATCATGCAAGAATTGAAGTACGAGACGACAACACCGTCGATGGTGGCCGCCGAACAGTTTGGCTCAAATTCTTGGTTGTGCGATGCACACGGCCTCGCTGACACCGGCCGAGCATGTACCCAGGGCGAAGCGCTAGCCCGCCTGTCCAATTTCATCATCAGTCCTGCAAGCATACCAATCTACGAGTGCCGAGCACAAAAGGCAGAGGAACATTGCTCTCTAGAGTATAGCGTTATCATCCTAGCCGTCACCATCGGAAGCGACGCTGTCAAGCTCATAGCCATGCTGTTATTCCTCAGACATGCTCTTCGAAACAACAAGTCCCAGCACAGCGAAAATGACCTCATTGCGGCGTTGGGTGACGCTGTCCAGAGCCATTTGAAAAAGCCCGATCCAAATACTGTCGACCGCTGCTTGATGGACCAAATACACATCCGATACCAAACACGATTGATGACTGATCCGAACAATTATAGATCGATCAATCTGCCAATGGCGTTGTCTTGGAACACTACGAAGCGTCGATGGGCGTCCGTGCCGTCCACATCTCGCTGGTGCTGTTTCTTATTTCCATACGGTGGCCTTGCAGCAGGCACAGCTGTGATACTGTACTGTATAGTCTCGAGTCTGCGGAGTGTCAACATATACGACATCTGGGCTCAAGGACTCGGCAAGCTCGAACCCGAATGCTGTTTCCCCATCGAGCACATTCAACGATCGCAGCGTGCTTAGAGGAGCCGTCACTGTCAACACTCCTCAGCTACTATTCTCGTACCTTTACTTTGTATACGACGGACTGTTCACTTGTATGCACATTGGCAAGGAATGGGAACAATTCGCGAAGCGGCCAACTCTACTCCGCGTTAGTAGAGCTCAAGGCAGGCAACGATGGACCTACTGGCTTTCTTTGCCGTGGCGATACAGTGTCTCACTAATCGCGGTCTCGGCGCTGCTCCATTGGTTAGTATCGCGCAGCTTGTACCTTGTCAGAATCAATGTCTTCCGGCCTGACGGCAAACTGCAACCAGATCTTGCTATCTCAGCATATGGTTTCAGTCCTCTAGCAACGATCCTGGTGATATCAATTTTAGTACTCATGCTGCTCACTGTATTTGCATTCTCGATGCGAAAGCTGGAACCGAGAACGACAATGGTCGGCACCAACTCGTTTGCCATAAGCGCAGCGTGCCATGACAATGGCGGAGGGAAGGACGCGGCTCTAAAGCCGCTCACTTAGGGCGTTGTGCGTGAAGGCATTAAAGACGGCGAGCTGGGCCACGCTACCATCACGAGTCGAACCACGTCGAAGCTCATCGAAGGGCGGATATATCAGTAACGGCAATGAGGCGGCATCGAAGTTATAAGCGTGATATTTTGGTAGCTTGGCATCTCGGTTAAGCAAAGAGCGTTGTTGCCGCCTTTATTGGCTATTGTTTGCTAAGTACTGCAGCAATCTACCACCACTGGCCTTGTGTAGTGGTGCCGGGGGTTATGATCCGCATCGGCATTGTCCTCTGCTTTAGCACATGATCAGTCCCACAGCTGAGGCCTCCGCAAATCGGTTCTTTTGATATTGAATGAAGATCATTGCAAGAATTGACATTGTAATAACACGCATTAGGAGAACATCCTCACTTTGACCCTCGTTGCCATCTTGCACAAACACGCCACGAACACCCAATCTTCTACGATTACTAGCTTGAGCATATCTAGCTCCTCATGTTGAGTCATTCGTAGACATAGCAGTATGGTCCATCCAAGGTTGAGGTGACGTCTTTCAAAGTCACACGGTCAGCCAATCCCGTGAAATCGAGAAATTCATCGACCATGACTCGAGCACTAGGTGGATCTGTAGAGATGGCACATTAGCACTTGATGCACTTGCAAAACAATAAGACGCCAGCGTGTGGTGACCACCGCAGAAGAACTTACCGTTAAAGGGCGTTCTAGTCGCTCCAGCCTGATACCGTCGTGCTTCCATATCTTGGCCCTGCCAGATTGCCCACGCGCGACCAACCATTCCGTGATGCAACCAGATCGCAGGATCACCAGCGCTGGCGTAGACGTCATTGTTTAGACTGCCGATAGTCAAGCGTCCAGCTGTGTGCAACTTGTTGAAGGCGTCCAAAGGCGGTGGAAGCTGAAAGCTCGAAACCGTCGGCTGTGGCCTGGAAGCACAACTGATCTTCGTATGTGAGGAGGTAGGCGAGGGCATTGGGGTGGCAAGGTTGGACCAGGCGGGGCTTAGGTCAGTTTTGAGGCAGTTGTCGTGGCATTCGAGGGCAGATGTGAGGTTATATGCCGGTGTAGGACTGGCAAGACCGATGCTAGGGGTTAAGGGAACCCTGACACTAACGCACTGGGAAAGTCGTCTAGTTCAGGAACATCAGTGATATTGAGATCGTTCCCAATATGGCCAGTCCAGGTCCCTTTGGCGAAAGGTCCTTCCGTTACGCAACCTCTATCCGTGCCTAGGGCGACAATGAGGTGCTTGTTGATCAGGCTCAGATGGTCACACCGTGCGGGTAGTACTCGCCATTGCCGCGTAGGGAGTAGGCGCTACCGTCAAAGACCGTCGAATTGCGCGGGTCGTCAGAGTTCAGGGTCCAGTCCCAAATACGGGACTGGGCCTGTGTAGCGACAGAGTTCCGCAGATCCTGATTGTAAAGCCACAAGAAATGACGATGCCATACGAAGAACACGCCGTTGTAGTGGACGTCGTTGGTCCTGAGCAGGTGGGCGGCCACGAACTCGTCATATCGACTTGTAACTGCGGGGGCCTGCAAGGTTGTTGTATTTGCTTGTGGTGGAAGTGCTGGGAGAGCCAATGGTAAACGTGTCCATCTGGACTCCTTGGATTTATTAATACGGCCAAAGCGGCCCTTTGTCAATCCAACACAGGCTCATCATGGACTTCAAGGTACAGATTTTGAAGAGAAGCAGGAGACGTCGGTGATGCCTGTCACTCACGACCAACTGCTTGACAGCTGACCACCCTAGCAACTGTTGACTTAGCGTAAGCCTGGGAGGGCAAAGCTCGCTGAAAAGGAGCACTTTTCAGTGTCGGCAGTAGCAGCGACATCTCCGTGCTACCGGGCTGCAGAGAGTAATCTAAAATTGGATGTCACATTCAACGGAGCAATTAGGCTTGAGACATACAGAACGTCTGACCGTGCAATTGGCCTCATATAATCGTTGTTGCAGGGCAGGACGCTGGTCCGAGAAGTCATCATATCTCAAGGTCGCTTAAGTGCTAATCGCTGATAACCTCTTCGATAGTTGCAATGCCATATCAAAGACAAGAACCAAGCAACGCGTTTGACAAAACCGATCGGAACATCAGCAGAACAGTAGAAAGTAACATGCAGGCTGGCACGCTTGTCACGGTTGATGATTGATGTAGACGTGTTCAGGCAACATTCAAGTCGTCAAGAACGAGTTGCTCCACTTTAGTGCTACGACCTGCAATCACCCTGCAACCTCAAACACTGCATCCAAGTTATATATTTTGGGACTCTCCCCTTACACATGCGGCCTGGCAAGCACTGTCCAATGTTGAGCTCGATCCGCCATGGACCTCGATTGCACTTTAATACCACCGGCGCTGACGCATACGCCCACCGTGGTCTTTCTCCGTGGAAGAGGAGACAATGCCAAGGACTTCTCCTACTCACTGGCGTTTTCACCGATTTCAGAAGACCGCTCGCTGACTGAGGTTTTCCCTACCTTTCACTGTGTGTTGCCTTCGTCGGAGCTTCGACCATGTCCAATGGACCACGGTCGTAAGTGGTCGCAGTGGTTCGATGTCTGGGACACCACCCACTTCCAAGTCCGAGAAGACCTTCAAGCGGTCGGTCTTAGAGAAAGTGTACTCGGCATCCGAAACATCCTTATGAAGGAGATTGCTCTGCTAGATGGCCAATCGCATCGAATCATATTAATGGGTATTTCCCAAGGCGCTGCAACAAGTGTGCATACACTGCTGAACCTAGATGTACCTGATCAGTCAACAACGCCGCGCAGACTGGGTGCGCTCCTCGGTTTCTCCTGTCGGATGCCATTCCTGGAAAGAACATTAGCCGGGATGAGATGTGCTTGATCTGTATGACGTGCTTAGTAACGATGAAGTTCTTCGCAATACGCCCGTTTTGTTAGAGCATTGTACTGATGATCCACTGATCCCTGTCTCATATGGCCATACGTTGCGGCAAACATTGGCACGGTTTGGTGCGAATTGGAGTTGAAGGGGTACCTCGAGGGAGGCCATTGGTTCAAATCTCCACGAAGGATTGACGATGCTACGACGTTCATTAGGGACAAAGTACCTGGTGTGCCAGGTGCTGAGGAGAGCTTGTCTGAAAATGTCGATAACGGCGATTGAACCAGTCACCAGTTGGAATACAAGCTGCCTGGTTGTTTTGGCGTTGTGAGCAGTCGAGTACCTTTAACAACCCATGAACAGAAGCACAGCGATATCGAGATCGAGCTCAATCTCACGACCCGTGATACGTCCTCCGGGTGCCTCGTTTCGTCTTTCCCGAGCACGTTAGTGTCTTGATCATGTATATGAACTTTGTCCACGTTTGATATCCTGGATGGAGCCAATGAATGTACCGTAACGGCCGATAAGGGGTAATTGTGTGGCCAAGCACGCGCGAGTCAGCACCACCAAAGATGTCCAAGCCCGCCTGCGCACCTTCTAGCATCCATTAAGCTGTATGCAAGCTCAGCAGACAGTTCTCCTCAGTAAAATTCGCTATTCACATTTCCTGCGGCCGGAAGCTCAAGATGACTGCTTCAAAAGTACCAACTTGGCAGGTGAAGCAGTCACGGTGAGTTCCCGCACGGAGGTCCCCAGACACGTGTCAGATGCCATTTGTGAGCCACCCTTCATATTGAACGTCCTTGTCAGCCACTTGGAATTGTGAAACAAGTTTATCAGGGAACGAGTCCGATACAAATAGTAGCTTATTTACAGATACAGTTTGATCGGTTGACTTTAGGGACAGGCTACGGAGCTTGAAAAGATGGACCCTGTTGTCGCCAATTTGACGCGTTGCCGACGCGTGCTTGTTCGAGACGCGTCACAATCCCAAATATCGTGTTTGGCACATCTTCCCAAAGATCTTTGCAAGTCCCTTCATACGTCTCAATCACAACTGTGAGAATGTCCGAAACACAGAATGAGAATCTCAATTCACTATTTACGCCTTCAGGAAATGGCCTCGAGCCCGACATCCTCGGCGTGCTCGAGTCGATACTACGTCTTTACTCGATCACGCCGCAGGAGTTGTTCTACAAATGGGAGTCCTACTGCCTGAAGATGGGATCAGAGGAGACGAAGCTCGACCTGGGAACTGCTCGGATGTTCCAGAAGGATGTGCAAGACAGCCTCGAGCGCAGCCACCAAGGCAGACAGAGTGAACGGAAGCCCACGGTCAGTGCTACGCCAAGGACTACAGGCAAGAGCAGCGATGTGTATGGCATGCTTGATGAGCTCACTCCAAACGCTGGGCCTCGGAGAATGGGTAGCGTCAAGAGGAAGAATGACTTCGATACTCCTGCACCAAAGAGGGTCGCGAAGTCCGAGAAAAAGGCCAGTGGGCCTCAATCTACAGGAATGACATTTGCAGACCGTCAGAATGCGGGTGCCGTGCTCGAGACACTCAACAGTCAGATACCTGCCGTCGAGCCACCGATAGCTCCATTCGCAGAACCACGAGTCAAGCTTATTGCCAACACCGATGTGAAGAAATTCGGGTACAAGCCAATGTCTATGCACCTGACAGAATCCTCCGAAGTACTCGACGAGAGGATAGACGATTTTCAGAACTTGGTCCGGAAGCATCACAAACTGGAGGACAATGCCTTTGGAAATGCTGCAGCTCAGAGTACCAGCGAAATAGTTGCAGTAGGCAGGATTGCGTGCGATACACCAGAAGGGAAGCTGAATCAGGCATCGTTACTGCTTGAGCTTTCGAGAAAATGGGGTGGTGGACTACGAGTGCCGCTGAAAGTCGATACTTTGCCCAGCTATTCTTTCTTCCCTGGCCAGATTGTAGCTGTTCGAGGCACCAACGCATCTGGTCAATATTTTCAGATTAACGAGATTCTTACGGTGCCGCCACCGCCACTACCTGTCTCAGCTCCTGCTATCATCGACGCGATGAATGAGAAGCTTGGAGTCTCTGAGGAGTCGACAGGTACGCCTTTGAACATCATGTTTGCCTCTGGTCCGTACACAGCCGACAACAACCTCGACTTCGAGCCGTTGCAAGCCCTGTGCAACAAAGCCACAGAAGATATGGTCGATGCGATGATCCTGACAGGACCATTCCTGGATATTGAACACCCAATGCTGGCTTCTGGCGATTTCGACTTGCCAGACGTGAAAGGCATTGATCAAGATGCAAACATAACAACACTTTTCCGACTTTGGATCTCTTCTCAACTCGACAAGGTCTGCTCTGCCGTGCCATCAATTACAATAGTTCTGGTGCCGAATGTGCGCGATGCGATCAGCAAACACGTCTCCTGGCCTCAGGAGCACATCATTAGAAAAGAGCTCAACCTGCCCAAACCAGTCAAGATGCTTCCCGACCCGTGCTTCATTTCGTTAAATGAAGTTGTAATAGGCATTTCTTCGCACGACGTTCTTTACCAGCTCAGCCGGGAGCAAATTTCTCAGAACAACAAAGCAGGTCTTCTAGAGCGGCTCCCTGGTTATCTGATCGAGCAGCGACACTTCTTCCCGCTGTATCCGTCATTATCCAGGGACAAGTTATCGTCGGACGGAGTCAAAGCTACGGGCGATTGCATCGATCTCGGCTACTCGAAGCTAGGGGAGTGGGCGAACGTTCGACCGGACCTTCTACTTTTGCCTAGCATGTTGACGCCATCGATTAAGGTATGTATCGCTACATGCATGTCAAAGAGGCTATTGCTAACTCACTCGTCAGGTCGTGGAGTCTGTGACGGTGGTCAACCCCGGTTCGTTATCAAAACGGAAGGCAGCTGGAACGTATGCCCAAATGACCCTCTTGCCGCGCTCGATAACGGATGAAGAACGGTCACAAGCTTCAATACCACACGACATATTTGAACGGGCACGGGTGGACGTGGTGAGGATATGATGTGCCTGCTTGGCCGAAATGCCGCAAATGCCGCGCCTTGACACCCAATGTTCTATGTGCTTCCACTTGATGGTCTTCTTGTCCTCGCTACGTCTGAGGCAATAATGCAACAAAAGGACGATTTTAGCTCAGATTGTGCGAGTCCTGCTCTTGGTTGTAGCCAAAACATGCACGCGTTGATGAATCACTGCCGAAAGTCAGCATCGTGGACATCGACAGCTAGGATGTTCTCTCCGCCTTCTATATGAACGACTCTCGAATTAGGCGCAATCTAAGGCACCTTTTGATCTACCAATTACAACCACCCTCCCAACCTTGAACTGTGGAAGCCTTCTACCGGTGCTTCACTCGCTCGTCATTATACCATTCAGATCGGTGCCCATGAATCTTGCTTCCATGGCAAGTTTGAACCTTCAGGTAGTGATGGACAAACGTCGACACGGGCCAGCATCCCGTTGGGCGTGCCGACGTGTCAAGTAACAGCCTAGGGAACCCCCACCCCTGGAGCTCCGACGCCTAAAACGTAATCAGTGGAAAAAGAAGCCTTCGACTCAGAGTCGACCCGAAAGTCGATTTTCAGTATGTTAATGTTCGCATGTGCCGCATTTTCATGTTCTGATCGCTCTTCTGCTGATTTTGCAATCGTGTGGGTCAGCCAGGAATTACTCTGCGTCTGTGTCTCGACGCCGCCTTCCTGTCTGAGCCGGGGATGGAGGCGGACCGAGTCTGGCTCAACCTGTTCTTGGACCACTCGAGGTGCCAACATCGCCACAGGCACTCGCAAGTGGACTTCTGTTCAAATAATTTGTCCTGTTGCACCGGAGAAGGCGTCGAACAGCACAGCTGCCAGTACAATCTCTGTGCTGGTGGGGGGATGGCATCCAGGGCCCAGCGTACCGTCCTTCATGTGGCATGGAAGGCCTCACTAGGGTAGACTCGTTGGCTTCTAAGCAAGTGGTTCAAGAGCGCTACTTCTCAGTCGTTTGACTGACTTGAATGCTGCGGTAGAGGGTTCTCATCGAATGAACCTAACGAAGCTCTTCGTTTATAACGATTACGGCGGGGCCGGTCGAACGCGGTCTTGCTGGATCCCTGGATGCCTTTAATGCTGTTAAGAATGCACTTCTATGAACTTCTTAGCTTCGAAAGTCGCCCTTGCCGACGCGACTGAAGAATGTCCATTCCTATGAACTCATGCTGTACAGGACGCTCCCGAGCAATGCTGTCGCTCACAGCTCAGGCGAGAAAGCCCCACCGAGACCACTAAGCCGAGTAGGATCGACGACTCACCAGCGCCAAGCAAGCCATTGGTCAGAAGTGTGTCGGCTATTGCGGGGATGAACCCGAAACTCACGCGGTCGAACGTGGTGAGCGGGACCACAGGTAGGAGCGACCGAGGACCCTCGCCACGCATATGCAACGTTGCAGGCGTTGAACTCTAGAGTCTTCGTCACTGGCCCGTGATATGAGCTCCTCATTTGCTTCGCAACCTTACATCAATCTTGTAGACTCCGGAGCTATCTGGCCATGATCATCAAGAACACTCAAAATTGAGTAGAATTTTGACAGAAGATCAAGGCAACGCGCCGTCACAATGGCGCAGAGTTCAGAACCCATTCTGTTCGTCTCGATGGATGGCACAGGCGTCAAGTCGTCCATTATCCGCGCTCATGCCGCACGAAAAGGCCATCAAAAGTCTCGTCAAAATATGGCTAAGCAATCTTCAAGTCCCGACCAGCAGAGAAAGTCATCGACAGACCCTGTTGCTAAAGCCAAAGCTCGCAGAAAAGCATCTGGAAAGCCTGCTCAAGAACCCGCATTGCTCAAAGCCCGCAAAGAAAGCACAAACGAGTCAAAGGACGACACCGAAGAACAAAACCCTAATCAACAACTCGTCCCAGCTAAAAAGAAGGCAACTCCTTCTCCGTTCCAAATCTGGCTTCCATCATGCATGTCCGACCGTTTCGTGTCAATGTTCTTCGAAACCATGCTGCCCTCCTACACAGCACCTTACGCTGCCTTCAATGTCCCCAACATTATTAAAGAGGAATGGCCCATCTACATGAACCACGAAGTCTTCCTCTGGACCGAAGCAGCCGCCATCCAAGGGCTCTACGAATCACTCCAGAACCCCACCAAACCACCATCCCAGAAAGTCTTACTGTACAAAGCGAAAGCGCTCTCCTGCCTCAAGCAGGAACTCCTGAAGATCAAGAACGGCCAGCTAGACGACTACCTCGTCATGTCGATCTTCGTGCTCGCCTCGCTCGACCTGATGGCAGGCGACGAAGTCGCCCACGACGCTCACAAAAAGATCCTTCGCACCGCCTTCGCCACAGCAGGCGGTCTCCACACCTACGGCTCATTCGTGCGCAACACAACCATGCGTCTTGACAGTTTCTGGCGCAGCACAGCCTCCGAACCAACCACACCCGCCGTCCCCGTCCTCCAGCCCACCCGCGCCCCCCAACTTCCATCCCACCCCTTCGCCCCAGACCTCTGCACCCTAATCGGCAACCTCCCGATAGGCTTCCAAGAACTGGCGCTCCAACGAAAACTGCCCCTTGACGTGCTCGAAGTCCTAGGCCGCATCGCAGACCCCTCCCAAAAACCACTCCCATCCCTCCTCAAATCCGACTCCTCCTCCAAATCCCTCGACAACAGATCCCCAACAACCCACTGCGGCATGTACCTCGACTTCTGGGAATCCTGCCCCTCCCTCTCCTCCACACCACCTCCCACCTCGACCCCCAACGCCAATGAACCAACCCTCGAACGCCTCCTCTCCCTCGCCCTCCTCATCTACGCCACCAACCGCGACTCCACCAACCCCTTCCGCATGTACAACTGCATCACCAACGGCGCAATCTACGACCTGACGCACGACCTCGCGCAGTGCGAATCCCGCCGCGCCAAAGACGAAGAACACTGCCTCTTCTGGATCTGGAGCGTGACCGTCGACGCCATGCGCGACCGCTTCGGCCAGCTCACGGTGCAAGGCCAGAACTTGCTCGAGCAGCAAAAGCGCCGGTTCCCAGGCGTGATCGGGACAGGCGTGGACGAGGCCGTTCTCAGCCGGTTTTGGTTCGCGAGCGAGCATGGCAGTGGGAGTTGCCTGTTTAGTCCCGTTTCGGCGCCGGTGCCGGTGCCGAAGCTGCGGAGGACGAGTACGTGGCAGACGGGCACGAGCACGAGTGCGGGCCGGCAGACGCTGACGGGGTCGGAGGGCACGAGTAGTCCGGGCGCGAGCGGGTGGACCGAAAGCATGGACAGCTGGAGTATCGGGACGCCACCGCCGCCACCGGCGCACGAGAGCGGCAATGGGGGTGCCGAGTTTGAATACGTGCCACATGGTGTTGCGGGGTCTAGCCATAGCCAGGCTGATGAGACGGAAAGCATGGGTTCTAGGTGGAATGGGCCCGGGTTCGGGCTGTTGCCGAGCGGGAAGGGGAAGGATGTGGTTGAGTTGTCGTATGGGCGGATTGAGCGGGGGAAGCAGGAGCCTATTCAGTGTGTGGCTGGATGAGAAGAGCTGTAAGTGTAGAGATGGGACTTGGCGAAGGAGCGAGCTGTACCGAAGTACGTGTGATAACGTTCTGGTGAGCTACGATATTTTCTGACAGAGGTAATCCAGGGTCTAGCGGGTTTGGGGATAGGTTCTTTGGAAGCATTAGCAGGCGAGTTTGAATTGAGCATATTTATAGTACATTGAAGGTATTTATTTTCTTTTCTAGAGTTGTGTTCTCATATCTTGTCTGAACGGTTTCCTTGGTTGCTGCATCTTCTTCGTACCTCTTCATGTTCGATACTCGTACAGACCTGGTTGCGGACGGACGGTATGCCGGGCCTGGCGTGTCTTCGAGTACCAGGGTCAGCGATGGGGGGATAGCAGGCATGTAGACTTTGCCTGTATATGGATAGCCGCTTTCCAGGTTCCAAGCTGACCAAGAGACGGAGAGTGAGGTCCTCGCCGTCTACCATCCGGCTAGCGTTGAAGTAGGCTGAGGTGCCTCCTGTATTCCCCAATGTGTCTCCTCTGTTTCGATGGTCGGTGTCCATCCGCGAACTAATTTTAGGTCTGGATTCCTTCAATGTTTCGCCTCCTCTCCCTCAATCAGGATGTAATGCAAGATATCACTCAGACTCAAGACGCCCTTCAGAACATTATTCTCATCGACGATTGTTAGCCTGTGTACCCTGCTCTTCCGGATTGTGTCGAATATGGTGTCTAGTCCATCGTCAAGACTGCATGTATACACGCCTGGGTGGTCTGCTCTTCTTTGTGCTAGGGCTCGACCGACTGACCAGTTGAGGTTACTGTAGTCGCCTGACTTGAGGAGTTCGATGACGTCGACTGCTTCGAAGACATTGAGGAGGACATCTGTAGCATGTCAGCAGAGTGGTCAAGGGCGGTAGGAGGGGTGGAGTTACCATCAGTGGTGCAGACGGGGACGCTGCTGACATTCCTAGTGACCATCTCATCGATGACATCGAGCACAGTAGCTTCCATACTACATCTGAAGACGTTCTCGTATGTGCCAATCCTGATGGTGCCTAGTGGCTTGCGCAGCTTGTCCGTCTCGTTCACGTTGACGGCGATGAATTTGAGGATGCGGTACTGTGTAATGACACTGACGACCATGCTCCTTTGCGACTCGGAGTCATAGCTTACTAGCGGTATTCTCCTCGCTCTGCTCACCAGTTGCTTCCGTAGGGCATCGTACAGGATTGCTTCTGGACTTGTCGAAATGGTCTCTGGACTCTTCACCTGTAGGATATGTTCGACCTCTTTTAGATCGCTGAGCAGCAGATTATCGACATCTTTCAGCTTATCAGTGTGGAGGTTGTAGTAGCGCACAACGTTGAGATAGTCGTTCACCGTGAGGAGGCCAGCGTAGGTGGAGGTTGACGAATCCCATAGTGGTGCTGAGACAATGCCACATTGGACGAGGATGTTGAGAGATTCTTTGACGGTCAGGTTGACGTCGAGTTCGATCAGGCGGAAGGAGAGAGGGAGCACTTCGTAGCAGTTGCGCAGGCGGAGGAAGTCGCGAATTGCTTTCTTGGGAGGGTCACGGTGTTAGTGGGATGTGCTTCGGGTTGGTATGACATGTGCTCTTTCAGCATTGTGCAAGGTACCACTCACCAGGCCTGCTCTTTCATCTCTGTCTATCGGTCGATCTGGTTTCGAGGCCGTTCTGGGTCGCAACAGATCTGATGGTCTAACGAATGGAGTGCCATGTCCGACGGCGCTTTCGCCATCAGGCTGTGGCAGGGTAGAATGCTGTACCACGCCTGCCCTCTGCTCGTGCTCGGTCGACATAATGGTCACCACCGTCTACATCGCCCGCCCAAAGACAATGCGTCCTGAGGCTCAGCTGTGGAGAGAACGTATGGACGAATCCGGTGGAGAAGTGATGATAGTGTAGCGTGTGCAGTAAGAAAAGCCTAGCCTTTCACTTGAAGACGAGAGGAACAGCCCTGCCTTTTTCTGGCCTGCATATCTTGATGGTAGAAATGTGCAGTTAGCACTGGGATCTGGGGGTTCTTGCGCAAGCGTACTGTGATAATGTCAAAGAGCTACCAAGTGTGATGGATGCCACATATTACAATTGGTGGGGCTTTGACATGTGAAGATGCACTTTGTGCTCTACCACCACGGCCTGGAATTTTCAATAGGCTGGTCGGAGTCTAAATGTGGGGCATAGCCTCGTTGGAAATAGACCTTGACCAGCCTAAAATTCCAGCCTTAGGAGCCCGACATGGCGCCCCAATGAGAAAGTGTACCATGCCTGAACTCTATTGCTTAGGATGAGAATGCAGAATTTATGTACAGGTCAAGGAGTGTGCTAGTGCTCCTTTTCCACTTCCGTGAGCGGCTTCTGATCACCTCCGCGAAGGTACAGCTCGTACTCGCCTATGCTCTTTCCAGCTGCCTCCCAGCGTTCTCGATATGCAGTACGCTTCATCTCGGCAAGCTTATTCAAAGCCGGCCAGTAGGCTGCGTGATCGTACTGGAAGTTGACATTGCCATTCGCGTCCTTCATCAGCTGGTCTCGGGGCACATACTTGCTGAAATCTTCATTGAACTTGATTTTCTCCTTGGTTACCGGATCGATGAAGGGTGTGATCATCTTGAAGAAGCCCCAGATGACCCAAGGTACGTTGCCAACCAGAGCTCGACCTAGTCTTTCAGGGTAGTGGTTCTGAAGGATGTTCAGCGTCTGTCTGCCTTGGGCTGCCGTTGCCCCTTGACCTGATTTAGTCTCGGCGAAATTGATCAACAATGCCAGCGTTTCTTGCCCAGGCGGCATCAGATCGATGGTCCGTTCTAACATATACACCAGATGTTCAATCTGGCGGTCACTCTTCTCCGTGTTCTGTTTCGAAGGGCGTAGATAACAGACGGGTCTCGCATGGATGTCCCAGCCGAGAACGACCTGCTTGCCTGTCTCGTTCTCGATGGATATGTAGTCTGCTGTGAAGCTGTCCGTCCCGTACCCTCTCCGCCAGATCAGAGTGTTCAGCAGCCTTGTCTCGGCCTGGTCAACTTTCCACGTGGTCGCTCTGAGGTATCGGAACAGACATTCTCTCGTCAGCCACATGCGTTCGTACTCTCGTACCGGCGATTTCTTTGCCCCTTTGGCAGCGGATTCTGGGATCTCGGTCCATTTCGAGACGCTTGCAAGGAGAGTCTCGTACTTCTTCAGCTGGTCTGCCGTTGGGGAAGGACGTTCTAGCGGCTTCGCATCATCTAGTGGTTTCGCCAGAGGTGTGTTCACCACGGCCGCACCATTCGAGGATATTGGGAGTTTTAGGTCTGCCGTGTGAGTGTCGACACGCTTGAGAGCAGGGTGGTCAGCACCGTTCGAAGTGATTGGCTTGCTCGCGCTCGAGCCATCGACTTGTGGTGGTTGATTTAAGGACAGACTCTCTATGGCTAGCACTGGCGCCTCACCGGGGACTTGCGGTGGTGTTTTGAAGACATCGCCGGAGTCTTGTCGATTCATGGCGTAGAGGTAGCTCTGTAAGGTGGAGGAACGAAGGTAGGGTCAGATATGGATCCGGTGAAAGTAGGACTACATGCTGTTTCGTGGTCTGTGTAGATGGCAAATTGATTTATGAAGCAAGATCGCCCGCATGGAGGGTGGATCGTACCTGCTGCAGGGTAATTAAAGCCACGCGACGCTTGATAAATTCGGTATCCTTCGTCATGCCTAAAATCTGGTGAGATGCAGAGTTCTTTTGCTCCCCGGGGTGCGCTCGAAAGCCCACCGAGACTAATGACAGCGCTCGACGTCAGAATTTACCGTTTGATCTTCAACTGGCCAGTACTCCACATCATGTTCAGAGTAGCCCAAAGCTGAACACGCATTCTCCTACAGGCTGAGCTTCGCAAGTACGTCCACGTAACGAGACCATTGAGTGTCTGGACAGCAAGTTGAGGTGCGAGACAGTATGCCTCCACCAATACCGGCGCATCAGAAACGCTTCACGGCAAACCCTACGAGACCAGCAAGGTATCGGCCAGGCAAAGGCGTTCAGGAGGAAGAGTCATCAGACGAGGAGGAGGAAGATGAGGTACAGCAGCCACAGCAAGCGCAAAGAAAGCCGCAAGCACGACCACGAGCGCCAGTCAAACCTCGAGTAGAGGAGGAGGAGGACGATGATGATGATGAGGGCTTCGTGACCGAGGAAGATGATGAGGCAGATGGCGGCGCTCCAGTCTCCTTACCTGTCGCAAAGACTGCATCCCACACAGAGCAGCCAACGCAAAGGACAGTGCCTGCATCTATAAGACAGCCTGTACTCCAGCAGGAGGAAGAGTCATCTGAAGACGAGGAGGAGTCAGGTTCCGAGGAGGAAAGTGAAGAAGAGTCGTCATCAGAAGAGGAAGCTCCTCAGCGCAAGTTCCAGAGACCAACCTTCATAAAGAAGACCAACCGCAAACACTCGGCCACGTCTCATGCTGATGCTGAGGATGAAACCCCCGCTCCCGAGATTTCTTCATCACACCACACAGATAATACCGCTGCACGCCGCTTAGCCGAAGCAGAATCTATGATCAAGACCACCATCGAAAGGGATACTGCAGCTCGCTTGGCAGGCAAGAAATCATGGGACGATGACGACGATCTTCCCGCCGAAGCTCTGGTTGATGACACCGACGGTATCGATCCAGAAGCAGAACACTTAGCATGGCGATTGCGTGAGCTACACCGTCTGAAGCGCGACCGTGAGGCTATGGTAGCCCGGGAGAAAGAGCTAGAGGAAATCGAGCGACGCCGCAACCTGACCAAAGAAGAGAGAGAAGCCGAAGATCGTGACTTCTTAACAAAGCAGAAGGAGGAGCGCGATGCTGGACGAGGGCAGGCTGCATACCTCAGCAAATATCACCACAAGGGTGCCTTTTTCATGGACGACGCAGACAGTGAGCGCCTTGCAAAACGGGACCTGATCGGAGCCCGCTTCGAAGGAGACGTTGACAAGAGTGTCTTGCCACAGTACATGAGGGTTAGAGATATGACAAAGCTTGGCAAGAAAGGCAACACGCGCTATACTGATCTGAAGGGCACCGATACAGGAAGGTTTGGAGAGGATGTCAAGAGATGGAGAGGGAGCGGTTACCAGAATAACCACCGAGACGGAGGTGACTTGAGAGGCGTAGATGAGAGATTTCTGCCGGACGATGATCGAAAAGGTGGTGGGCCAACAGCAAGTGGGGCCAATGTTAGTGCTGTTGGTGAGAGGAGGAAAAGAAGCAGAAGCAGAGACACCCGGGAAAGGAGGGGGGATAATGGAGCCAGAGACTCATATCGTCCACGGTCGACATCGAGGTCGAGATCGAGACCAAGGCGGAGGAGGTATTCGAGCTCACGGTCAAGGTCGCGGTCGCCCAGGAGGTCAAGCTCAAGATCACCCCCTCACAGACCAAGGAGAAGAAGTCCTTCGCCATATCATGAGCGAGACAAGCGGAGGCGGATTGAGGCGTGATCTGATGACTTGGCATAAAAGCAAACCGCCAAACGTGTCATGACCAGCTTGGGCTTTCAAAGGGGCACGCATTGCATGGAGTAGAGGGCAGCCCGCTAAGAGACCCTGCAGTGCAGTCCCACTGTCAATATCGCCTAGTAGGTCTCGCACAACAGTTTCTGATATCTATAACGCTCCAACGCGCAGCAACCCTATCGCATGCTCGTCATGATCGCTGCAACGACCACGCAAGTATCGACGAAGAGCTACAGTATTTGCCTCGCACCACGTACATGCTCCAACACTCCCCATTCAGTTCCACTGGCAACAGGATCGTCACTAGCCTCCCTTCGCCTCGATCGCTCAGAAACATGGTCATTGTCATTGTCCTTCATACCAGGCGCAAGCAGAGCCTCGTTTCCCTTACTCAGTACGCTCCCTCATCAAACGTTCCCCGTGTTGCGCCAACCACAACCACACTTCGCCCCACTGGCACTGCACGTCGCGCTCACACTGGCGCTTTATCCGCGATTGACTTGGAAGCTGAATACCTTATTGTACCGCACCGCACAGAAACCCTCAGCACAAACCACGATCCCCCGCGAACCGGACACGGCTCGTCCCAAGGCACGGAGTCACGACTACAAGACCTGCGGTGCGGGAGACACGCACGGCCCCACTCCCAACAGTACCACCAAACGACAAAACAACTAAGGCGCCATCACTCACAGTCACAGTAAATACTCGAGACAACCCCCTCGCACTCGCGAAGCATCATTCGCCACTACAACACAGACAACACGACGAGCGAGGATCACCTCAGACGAAGCTACAAGCGACCTGGTTCTGGTCCTAGTCCTGTCGACCCAAGACAGTACAGTGCAACCATTATTCCCTTCCATTGCTGTACAACTCGCGACTAGCTTCGCAGGCGTCGTCAGAGCCGCTCCTCGCGCTTTGGAAGCCTGGCTACGATCAATACTACCAGGTTCGGTGCGGAGAAAGAGCGGTCGAGGGCATGGATGGTCGTGTTGTGATGTGATGTGTCGAGACAAGACAGGCACGATCCACTGCGCGTTGATCGATCAATCAGACAGGCGAGAAAGATGGCGCAACTGGAAAAGTAAACGGAGAGAAGAGGTAATGGGGCGGGGCAGGAGTGGCACCTGTTCAACTTACAAGTATGTGTTGTGAAGGCGTGGCGTGATCTTGTCCAAGGGAAGCACGACCGAGCAGAGAGATGGCGCCTCCTACCTGATCTTACTATGAGGTGGGTAATAGGAGAACACATCCAGTTTGGGACTGTCAACGACTGCAGCGGCCACCAGGCGTCCTGCAGAAGAACGAAGACTATGGTGGGAGAATGGAGGCATGGCCGACGAGACTAGAAGTCTGTACGGCACGACAGGCGGTTATTGGACCCCAATGAGAAGGTAGGAAGATGATGAGTCGCACGTAGAGCTCAGGTTGGGTTATCATTGCAAAGACGTGTTGGATCGCTGTTTTAGCCTCCCGGAATCGTCACCAGCAAGCGAAGATCCATATCCAGGAAATCACCAAATGCCCGTCCCCAGCTTTCCAATGCTGCGAACCAAAATCTCGGTGACGAATAGCTTTGTTACTGGACCACTTTGCAATGTGCGAGCCGGGAGCATACATCTCTCCTTGCTGCTCGGCTGCTAGTCGGCACGCGGCTTCTTACTGGTGCCTCGGGGCTTGAAGAGACCCACCACAGCAGCCCGGCTATGATCATATATCAAATGATCACCCCAAACGTAATGATATGATGGCTTCTTGCCAGAAGAGAACGTCCGCCTCCCAATGTAGTGGTACGAGAAATCTGCTCGCTTGTTTCGAAGCTCTGCGGCAGCTTCAGATCCTGCATCAGCTGCGGGTTCTGCATCAGCGTCGGAGTCTGTATCAGTTTCGGGACGTGTGCCACCTCTACCAGATGCGATGCCTTCCTTAGGCCGATTAAACTCGGTGCCCACCTTCCAGTAACCTTCGCAAGGATGGAAGGACCAGGGCTTATCGGGACTATCATAGTGCATACTGATGCGAGCTCGATAATCATCGAAGATTGGGATGAAATTCTCGAAATCATATATGAATGGGAGTCCTTTGTGGATGCCGACCTAGTGGGGACGAGGACGTTAGTCTGCGTTTTCAGAGCTCAGATTGCTAAGGGGCCGCCGAACAATGCTGGCAGACACTCACATGAACTTTACCCCCCTCACGATAGATAGAATAGTCCAATCGACGATCTTCCTTGCTTGTGAAACAATGGAACCAGATTTTCGCGTATCTTTCTCGGTCCAGAAACCTTTTCAAGACACCGTCTCCTTTGCTGGCCGCCCGAATAGCTGTAACAAGCATATCTGGTAGCCACTGCTTACCATGCAACTCTGCGCTGCGTGTTGTCTGCTGAAACTCGTTCTTGTATAGCTTCCGCCTGATGTGTGCGTGTGTTGGGGGCGCAGACACTGGCAATAAATCATGCAGCGGTGTGTCTAGGATCGAACGACGTTCTTTATCCGGCTGTGCGTCAATCTGGTCTTGCTGCGTGGATGGCTGCTGCGTTGCTTGTGCTGCTGAATCTGCCTCATTCGGCGCTGTCGGAGTCGATGGCGCCGTAGACTCGAGCTGCCCCCAGGCCAGCTCGAAAGCCGGTGTTTGTTGTCCTTGCGATGTTGCTGACCCCCCAGAATGTTCCCTCAATGCCAGTACATGCTGAATCTTATCCTGCTTAGCAGATTCGATGGCGGAGAAGGAGTGACGGCGTATTGGAAGTGGACGACTCGACTCAGGCCGCGCGGCTGTGCGAGAAGGTGGAAGAGATGAGCTTCTCTTCTGTTTCTTGCTCACCGGGCCCTCGACGTAACTTTCGTTGTATTGCGGATGCTGATTGTCGCTAATGCTCGACGGACCCACCAGCATAGGTTCAAGGTGATGATCTTGTTCGACTGTATGATCCGTACGATCTACGCTCGTGCCACCCCCGTCCCCGACTGTGCTTTGACTGTGCGGAGCTTCGATGGATGGGGTGACTGACAGAGGAGCTGGAGAACCACGAGGAGAAGCCTGCTCTCCTGAACCGAGACCATCTGTGAATGGCATGGAGTGGACGGGATCTGTTGGATCGTATATGCCATGTTGTCTCAGAAGTGCCTTCAACCTCCGATTCTCCTTTTCGATCGTGCTCCTGTCTTGCTCATCGTTAGTGGAAGCCCAGGTGTCTCCCTGAGGTACCGATACTGGCGCATTCGACTGAGAAGGATCAGTGTCTCGATGGTAAATAGTAAAGCTGCGTTTCTTCCCAGCCATCTTGACTGCTTCGAATATAGCCACTGGTTAAGAGTAGTAGCAGGGTACTGGAAGCCAAGGTAGCAGAACATCTCGATGAGTATTTGCATACACTCCGTTTTGAGGGCTTACTACTGAGCACGCTGTGAGGTGAGTTGAGCGAGGCGAGGGATCTGATTCCGAACTAAAACCAAGCTTCAGTGCGATCAGCCGCAGGCACGATGAAGTCGCTTCGAAGGTGGCATGACGACTGCATGGCACCTTCCTCGAAGTATGGCTTGCCTGCTCAATTGTCTCAGACTCCGAGAGCTAGTCGTGCCATGGTGAACTTCTGTCAGGGCTGTAATGCATCAACCTAACCACCAAATCAATATTTCGCTGATACCGGCTAGAGATGAGGAGAGGTGTCAGCTCTATCACCACATTAGCACGTGAAGTACGCATGGCGAGGAGCACATATCACGATTAACCTGCCTTGCTCGGAAACCCGAACGTAACGTCGACTGTCGTGTATCTGAATGAGTTCCAACGTGGCCGTGAACCCTTCATAGCGCTCCACATCAACCAAGGCGCTTGATGCTTCTTGTTAAGCTCGAAAGGTACAGCTGCGACCACATCCGGCAACCATAAATAGTCGTAGTGATTCTCTTCAAGTGAGACAGGACACCTGGGCGAAAATGCGGACATAATCGCAGGAAGTGTTCGGTAGGAAGAGTGGGTGATCGGCTAGATACTTGACGTCGCTGTGGTCATTCCATCTACTGGTTCGCCAGCATTGACGGGAGGCGTTCGCTGAATGGCCTTTATAGCCTTGCGTTCCCTGATGATCGAGCACAATAATGACCTCGAAAAGACAGGATAGAGCTTTAGGCTTCATTGCTGACTCAGGTTTGCTTGTATGAATGGGAAGTATTCGACAGGTCACTTGCTTGCTGCCTCTTCGTCATCATCGAGTAAAGCTGGGGGCTCCGCCCTTTCGTAGCGCCTCTCGCTTCCCAGCAACCCCTGCACCTCGTCATAATCCTCAATCACAATAGCAGGACCTGGCTCGCCCAGATCTCCCTCCCCGTCTTCCACTCCATCACCATTCTCTTCATGCTTTTCTTCTCTCTCTACAAACACAAAACTTCCCACAACAATCATGGCGCCAACCCAATACACCCAACTCTCAAACCGCCCCTGAATAATCATCTCTCCAACCAAACTCAACGGGATTGTCAAACTTAACCCCACAGTGACGACGAGCGGACTCGTGTAGACCATGGCGTACGCCCAGCAAATATCACTGACCAGACTGGAAACACTGTTTGAAAGGAGAATCATCCATATATGCGCGTCGGGCGGGACACTGAATGTTTCCAGACCAGTGAAATGGAGGAGGGGGAAAAGCGGGAGCAGAAGAATGATGTTGAAGAGTCCCACAAAGCCGAAGAAGGTTGGCATGTGAATCGACCTGGGCAGTGCTGAGATTGTGGTTTTCTTGAGGGTAATGGTGTAGAAGCCGTAGATTACTGCTGAAAGGAGGGCCAGAGCATCGCCGAAGGCTAGTTCGTAGGGTGTCTTATCGGGAAAATCGTCGAGAGCTCGCTTTGTCCCCTGAGTAGGCTCGTCGTTCGAGTTCAGGTCGACTTGTGATATCAGGACGATACCAGCAAGAGAGCCCAGCACACCACAAAGTTTCTTCCAAGTAAATCTTTCAGTCCCAGTTAGTGCCCCGATCAATAGCGTCCAAATGCTCGATGTTGAGGTCAAAACGGTGGTGCTGGCTACAGTGGTATACTGCAAGCAAGCCATGGCGAAATAGTTGGCCAGGAACCAAAGAATGCAGAAGGCCAGAGATAGTCGTGCGGTCGGTAGCAGACCCAATATTTCTTCCGATACAGCAGAAGATGTCGAAGGTACTGTGTTAGCTGGCTTCAAGAATGTCTCCTCCTCGTCGATTGCTGTATATTCTTTCGATTCATCTTTGCGCCAAAATGATCGCAGGTTTCGTAGAGTGAGTGTAGATCGCAGTGTATCCCCCAGCACGCCGTCTCGCTGCTTTGTATATGCGCTTTTGCATGCTCGAGGTAGAATACACAATGTGAAGCAGGAAGTATTCAGGTAGGTCAAGAAAAATGGTTTGGCGTAACTATCATCGGCGAAAATGCTCTGCTCTTCGTGTCAGCCAGACCTGGTCTATACTGCCCTACCAGAATCAGCTATACATACACTTCCGAGAAAGTTGGAGAGAGTCCATAGAAAGACCACGCAGAGCAGCAGTATCAATCCCAGCGTGTGTCGTGCGACACCAGCCAGCATCCCTTTTGTCGCCGGTTGCTGTGTTTCCGGGTCCGCCTCGTTCGCAATGAGCGTCGAATCGTCCATTTCAAACGTCTCTGGGTCTGGTTCGGTCACCGGCACGGCCTTAGTATGGTCACTGGTGCTGTTGAGGACTGGCATGTCCGCGAAGTAGAGATGTGTGTCATTTGCTGAACACTTCGGGCTGCGCCGGCGAAGGGCTTTCCGGTGCAAGACCCGAAAGAGCGTCGGACGATCGGCTGACGAGGGACTGCTGTCTCTGTGGACCTGATCGAAAAAAGCCTGCTGATATGTGCTAAAAGAGTGACTAGCAAGCATAAAGAGAAGTTGTGGTGTCACTAGCAGAAGGCGCGTGAGCAGTGGCTTGCAGGAGGCATGCGCCCCTAGGTATCAGACCGGCGCACCCTGATTGGCTACATGTGCCTAAAAGGAGAGCCGAGACCACGTGTTTGGGGGCTGCTGTGTGTCTAGTACCATTTTTAGAGAACCACCCGAGACATGCTACCTGACGGAACATCTACAGCAATAGTATACACCATCGCCTCTTCCTTTTACTGTGCAGCAGCATCTGTTAACAAATCGTCAACCCTGCTTCGAAGTCCTTTAGCTTCTAAACAGTGCATCAGGTGCACGTATGGCAGCTTATCAGAATCTAGTCATTCTGAACGTTCAAGCCGTCGATTTTGGTCTTTGAACGCCTCGCCACGAGATAGCAGCTCTGCTTGACTTGGATCTTCCTGTCGTTGATATCTTTGTTAATTACCGTGTATGGAAACATCTAAGCCTCATAGCAGCTCAACTATAACACTGTGATTGCTGCAAGCACAAATCCCGTCAGTCGAAGACCCGTTCGTCGACACCCTAGCTCAGCATCTAAAGCATATATATCCACAACACCATGCTATCGGTGAGCAGCTCAGCAGCACCTTTGTCGCTGAAACGAACAGAAAAGCAACTCATCACGGCTTCATCATTGACTCATAGGCCGTCCTAAAACCCATTGCCAAAGTTCGAGAAATTGGTAGGCATACCATTGCTCTGACTCTGGTCCAGCTGGCTACCGGTCAGAATGGAAAGCATGTCTCTGTCTCCAAATGTCGGTCCGATACCTCCATATCCCTGGTTCACAGTGCTTGAATCAAGACTGAGCAGGTTGTCTATTGGCAAACTAATCCAATCTTCGCCTGACAGGGACAGGGTGGGATCGACGTTGGTATCGAACATGCTGGTGTCGAAGTTGCCTGGATCGAAGGCTGGCGGCATCATGAAAGTTTGGTTTTGATAATCGGCAAAAGGAATTTGACCAAGTGGATCTGGCGACTCTTGATCCGAGAGGCCAGAGTAGGATATACGAGAGGAATGTGGTTGTTGAGGTTGGGGTGAAGTCTGACGGGTCTGACCTCGGCTGCCTTGTTTGGGAACACGCACCATGCTTCCGTGGACGTCTTGCATGAGCTGGAAGACCAACTCTGCTGTGTGCGGACTCAGATGGACGTCGTCAACCACTTGTTCCTTCATCCGCGTAGTCATTTCTTTGAGCAACTTGAATGTGGCGCGAACCACGCGTTCTTCGTTGCCAAGGGACAGCAGCTAGTCCACGGTCAGTAATGCTCAAATGTCTATGCAAGGGAAACACTAACCTTCAGGCTGAACATCAATGCAGACAGAGTTCGCAGGAATGTTCGGACAGGTGAGTACCCCAAAGCTTTCAAGTCACCCAGACCATAGCAAGACTGCTCCAAGATCACCTTCGCCGCATCCCTCACCTCGTCGATGTACACTTTGTTGTCGTCGTATACAGGACCGACCTTTCCAGCCAGACCATGATTAGTTGTACTTCGGTCCTGCTGAGCCATCTGGCCAACGACTCTCTGCAATCCAAGTGAATTGACATACAGCCGCGAATACTCGAACTCCATCCTCAGGACGGCAACCATGGCTGGCTTCAATGCCAAATTCTTCTCAGCCCGCTTGAAGTTCTGGAGCCACTGGTCGAGCCGGGGTCTGAAGCGCTCAACCGCAGCCTTGTACTCTCCACTATCTATCAATCTAGCCGTCGTCTCGCGCGAGGGGAAGATCTCACGATTAGCGTCGAACATGACACTGGCTATATCAAACCACAGTTTTTGCATTTGGTCCGTGGTAGTGAAGTGGTCAGGGCCATTGGGATCGACATCTTGTTTTGGAGTAAGTGAAGCCTGGATGCCGATGCGCCCACTGATCTGTGACACGTATGTGATGACAAGTCGTCGAATGCGACGCCTTCTCATGCATTCAGACTCTGGACCATGTTGACCGCCACAGTGCTCATGTCGTGTATCGAAGACGCCAAGCTCAAACGCGAGCGACTGTGCTAGACCAAGAAGCATCCAGGACATGCGGTCAGAACGCCACGCAGGCTCAAGCCAGGTTGAGTAGGGTACATTGCCAGTGCCTGCAGCCGCTGGCTTCTCGTCTTCGAGCAAGGCATATCCCGCACCGACCAATTTGTTCTCATCATCACCAGGTGGAAAGTGCAAAGCTCTCGGCTGCCAATCTGTGAGTAGCATAAGAGCTTCGATTGTTCCTAGGGTCCTTAGACTGCCTTTCCATGTGATTTGACCGGTAGATGATTGCACGATTGGCACAAAGCCTGCTCCAGTAAAGCCACCGCCGAATTGTTCTTGACCCCAGAGAAGTCGTTGAACAATCTTGCGCAGAGCGTCCCATAGCTTCTCATGCACGTAGTAGCCTCGTGACGTTGCTGCAATGGTCCTAAACTTATAGTAGCGAGACGTAATAGCCAAGATAGCTAATGCCAGGACGGGTTCTTCCGTAAGCAGTTTTCGATGCGTAGAAGAATCACTGAAGTCTTGTATAACGACTGGTGTCATAGGCGCAAGGTAGTCGTAAAAGTACTCGACCAGCTGTAGGGCTTCGTCTGCAGTGAACCATCCTGCTCGAACAAATCGCATCTGCGACCAGAGCAGTCGAGCTCGTTGTCGCTTTTCTGCTGCCGGAGGTGGTAGCGACCTGAGATCGATCTCACCACCACTACCGGTGAGCGCCCTTTCTCGCTGTCGGTTTGCACCTGCATTCACTGCAGCCTCTGTGGTTGTCGCAGCGCGAACCAGTACACTCATATTGTCTGTCGTATTGGTAAATGACTCTGCTAGGCTGTTAGCTTGCGGCATCACCACATGATCGTCTCCATTGGTTGTCCGAGAGCCTGCATTGGCAGTGTTACTATATGTAGGGTTCATCGTGCCGTTCTCGCGAGCTGCAAAGGGATTGCTTCGTGTTGGAAATTGGGTAGGCGTCGACCGTGGTTGTGTGGTGTAGTCGCTTAGACTAGGCTGCGCCGACATTGCACCTGGAGGGGTAGCGGGTGCAAACGGTCTTATCGGAGAGAGTGGGTTGGATCCAAAGTTGAAGCCATTATTCACCGGTGGACTGTGCGCGGGTATAGTTTGTATCGTTCGACTAATTGAGTTCCCTGACCCAGTCCTCTGTCGTTTGGCAGCACGCTCCGCATCCTTCTTTCTGGTCTCCCTAAACCAGCACTCTTTCGACTCTCGCGCGCACTTCTTGCAGGGACCCTTGCTTGGGTTATCGACATCGCCTAGGTCGCATTTGACCTTGCGTTCACGACATGGCTCGCAAGCCTGATAGTTTCTGCGATGCTTAATATGCTTCTTATCTAGACCATCTTCTGGATCTGGATCTGGCGACTGAGACTCGCCGTTGAGGTCATCGGCTTTGTATGTGTGACCATTGAAGATCGATAATTGCGGTTCAGTGTTGACATACGACATAACCACGAGTCAGGGATGGGTAGGACGAGTGTGCGCGCAGCCGTTGATAACCGCGGCGGTGGTGGAGGAGAAGTTAATTCCACGAGGGACTCGGGCGAGTCAGACTGCCGCTTGATGCAACCTCGATATGGGGTACTAGTGGCAGATGCTTCGGGCTGATAAGATAAGGTGCGGAATCCTTCCCGCTGGGTATGAGCCGCGTCGGCTTGTTGAGGCGCTTGACCTTGGTGCTCTCGGACTTCGGTCAAGTATAAAATGCGGTGTCTGGATCAAAAGTTGTGGTATGTTTGGTTGGGAAGGCTATGGTAGGACAAGGGTGGCTAGATGTGGCAACATCAAGCGCCGTCTATATAATAATCCGATGATTGGGTCGTTTGCACACCGGTGACCACTACGTGGCAGTGCAAGGTCCTCTAGCAAGTCTAACGACCCCTAACTCGGTTGGACCCGGGACTTTGAGAGGCGACAGCATGGTTCTGAAGCACCAACGAAGGTTTCATGAGGTAGTGATGTGACAAGGATGACTAGGGCATGACAGCTGATGGAGCACCACGACCGTAGGATCAAACAGATTTCGAAACCCAGCTTCGTTGATGACGTGAACGCTTCTGGGCAGTGCAGTCGGTCACAGTGTTCTCAGACTCGGGCAATGCTACTCACAGGCGAAATGCCTTAACCAGCGTCTCGCAACATGCTTTTCCGATATGGCAGGCCCTTAGCGCGCACTGGGCCATTGAACGCATCTTCCATGTCGTCCGTTTTCTCTTCTTGTGATAGGCCAGTGCTGGCTTGGCTGGTTACACTCTCTTCACTGTCCCTCCTCGACATGTTGGGTGTTAGCCGTCCTCGTAGTAGACCACGAATGCCACCTACTTTTCTGTCTGGAAGCTCGCCACTTCCAGCCGTAAGCACGAACATAAGATATTTCAAATTAGGCAGAGTGTGTCTGATGTCCATCATGCGCAACCCACATCGGTTCATGAGAAACTCGATGTCTTTGTTGAGCAGGAACACACCGTACTCGAACTTATATGTCGCACCCGAAGGCTGTAAAGGGTATTGTCTCTGTGCGATACCCGCAGATATATCATCACATATGAAGGCGTTCGACTCGTGAGGCTCAATCGGGTAGGGCAGCGGTATGGAAAGGTACAGCGACAGCCGGTACACAAGTTGAGCAGTGTACCCGAGCGCTGCAGCTATCTCATCCCGGTTCGTGTCGCTATAAGCTGAGTTCGGCAAATGAATATTCCGGACCGTGAACTGCAAAGCTTTGTTTTTGAGAGGCTCGATGGGAAAAGCCTGTAAGAGACTTGTGCTGATGCGCCGAATTTGTCCTTGGGAAATCTCTTCAAGGGAGCCTAGCTCCTTCTGTAATTTGCGTAATTCTGCGTCAACCTTCTTACATCTTTCATGCGTCTTCTGTTGAATTCTAGGTAGTGTTCTTACAACATCGCGGCGGGACTGTAAGGAGGAATTTAGCTCTGATTTAGCTTTGGTAGCATTCTCAAGGTTCTTGCGTTCTGCTTCTTGAGCACGCTTCGCACTTCTGGTCTTCTCGCGCTGCGAGGAAAGCCGAGACAATGCGTCTTCAGCTTGAGGCATTTGAGCCAGAAGCCGATTGATATCGGCTTCTATTTTAGCGCGGGTACGCAGGGCATCCTGTACGACATCGTCAATATTTGCGAGCTTGAGCAGAGAGTCAAAGGACGCCGCTTGCACAGGCACAGTCGCTTTCATGGCAGCGGTGAGAGGCGGCTGATGTGGTGCTTCAGCTGGCAGATCTGTGAAACTCGTATAGATACCATCGGACAGGTGGAGGAGCACACAATTCTCTGGTAACGGGTGGTGGAAATTCTCCAATGATCTCCCAATGAACTGCAACGACCGCATATTGACGTGAAGCTCAATCAGCGTGCGATAGTCGTCCATAAGCTCTGTCTTTGACCACACCCGTAGGATGAGATGGTCACTGCGAGCGATACTGGCGGTGAACGAGTCCAGATCAAAGAAGCTGAAGCTCGGGTTCATGGAGTTCGCCATGACTTCGCTGATGTATATAGGCTGCTCGAATGCTTCGTGGTGTAGGGAGAACCACGACGTGACCAAGCGATAGACCTCTACATCTTCCAGTTTGTTCTGCCTCATCCTGGGATTGGATGTTGCCCAATGCAAGGTGCTTCTCCTCCTCATTGTGCCCCTCGCAGGCCTCTGAAGGCCCTTGCCAGTCTTCTCATTGGACGTAGATGCTCTGATAGCCTTCTGCTGAGAGTCTGCTACAGGCTTGGACAGCTGATCGTAGGATTTCGCGTGGTGTAGCGTGCGTGATTCGTCTCGAATGAGAGCTTTCGCAGCGGTCTTGAGGTTGTAGTCATCGTCGGTGATTGTCTTGCCTCGTGGCCGTGAAGAAGCAGGGCTCAGGTTCAGGTTCCGTAATGAGATACCATGCAAGTGACGGAGCCGTCGGTTCTGTGGCGCATTAGCATCTCTACGACATGTGCTCCCTGCTTTCGTGCTCCTTACCCAGGTATACAGGAAGGGCTGTTCACGCCTGTCTGTCTTTGGCGCCTCTACCTTGGACATTCGTGCAATACCCGCAGCACATTTCTGCCGTCTGAGGAATAGAAAGAGTAGGGCTGATGACGGCACTTATACGCAATTTCGTTTGGCAATAAAACGACGCAATGTTCTCTGTTTTGTAGCATTGTCGAGAAGTGGAGGACGAAAGGTGAAAGCTACATCACGAAGTAGAGGGTCACAATCAAGAGATCGTGGAAGCTCGACATTTGGATCGGCTGCGAACAGTTGGACTTCAAGTATAGGTACAGCCGGAGCTCTAGAGATTGTATTCTACAAATGGCTAAACAAGATGATGTTTCTTACGCGATGCAAGAACCAGTTCTTTGTTCTGCACAAATTCATGCTCTGCGTTTGAAGGGATGAACATCGTCTATCCATGCTTATGAATTGTTCTTCATCTCCCGCATAGCACTCATCACATCATTCGGATCCGTCTTTCCTGTCGCCTTCCGCATCTCGTCAGTATCGACCCGCATGAACAGATTGTGCTTCTTCTCTTCGCCGATTGTGCTCATCCCCTGCGTCTCTTTGTTGTCGTTTGCAAGCTTCTGCAGCCTCTGAACAGCAGCATCGTCAGGCGCTACCTTGATCAAGAACTTCACATTCTGCTTAGTGTACTCATGGCCAGGGAAGACCTTGGTGTCATCCGGCAAGCTTGCTAACGTCTTGTTCAGTGCAGTATTCATCTCGGTTGCTGTGCCCTCGAAGAACCTCCCGCAGCCGCCTATGAAAAGTGTATCGCCTGTGAAAACGGCTCTTTCGTTCTTGCTCTTGTCTTCCATGAACCAACAGATACTGTCTTGGGTATGACATGGTGTATAGAGTGCCGTCACCTCGATGTTCTTGCCGATCGAGAACTTTGACCCGTCGGCCGGGGTTTCGGAAACTGCTTGACAGTCCTTGCCACCAATGATGGGGACCTTGTCAGGTAGCGCTGACAATATCTTGGAGTTGCCGCCTGAGTGATCCCAGTGGTGATGTGTATTAACAATAGACTTGAGCTTGAGGTCACCAGACTTTATCGCTTTCTGCAGTGGTGGCCCTGCTCTAGACCTCGTCAGCTGTCATGGCCGAATACCGGTGGTGGCACATACTCGTCTGGATTTGCAGGATCTATTATGACTCCTTCCTTGGTGGCTTCATCGCTGACGATGTAGGCATAATTGTTGGATGAGCCAACCCACATCGGAATCGATTGAATATGCATTGCTCTTGTGAAGGCTGGGTGAAGGACGGTGAAGGGTAGTAGTGGTCTCACGAGATTTGATAGAAGCATTGAGAGAACAGGTCGAGAGGCGACTCGAGTTGAAGCGTGTGGTAGTAGCGACTACTCCGTTAATGATGCGGAGAGCTTTGGGTCAAACTCGGAGTCGAAGACTGCGGGTGAGTGCACTAATGTGACGTCAGAGTTTGGGATTTGTCCCGAGTCGAGATCATCGTTAGTCTCCTCAGCCCCGTGGTTGACGGAGTCAGACCGTGTCAGTCGTGCATCTGCCATTGAGCTTTCGCTAGAGTGTTGAGACAACGGAGGACTGCTCGGCGGAGTGATTTCGAGGACTGCCTTGCGGTTCACCATTTCGTAGAAGAGCATGAACACATGGCCTCTGCCCAGGACCTGCTCTTCTGTGATCCTCGACACAATCTCGTCATTGAATGAGTACCACTCCTTGCCACGCTTCCCACATGCAACGTAATGACCATTGTCGTGCCGACCCTGGTGCGTGACTATGCAGCGAAGTTCATAGACTGCGTGAATATCGCTTCCTTCGTCGCTCAGAGGAGTCATCCAGTCGTCCACAATCTCGAGCGTTGGGGGGAAAGAGACAAAAGAATTGTTCTTCCTTTGGTTGCCCCAGTCGTCGAAGATGCTGCGGTTGATGTGTACCACCAGGTCGTGGGGCAGTCGTCCAAAGAGGACGCGTTTGGCTTTGGTACTGAGCACTTTCGGGATATTTGTGGCTTTTTCGTCGCTCTCGATTGAGCTGCCGTCAGCCCGTGAGCTCTTACGGGCTGTCACACCAGCATCAATCTTGGCTTTAGCAAGTCTCGTGCACTCGTCGCACTCTACACCCTCAATCAGCTCGGGGGCGGTGTAAGCGTCCAATAAGTTCTCAAGCTCGCAATTGCCTCCGAGACCAAGGTTTAATGTCAAACAATTGAGAGGTATGAGAGATATACCTTCAGAGAAACCACACTTTTGGCACCGGAGTACCTGAGACAAAGAGCCATCCAGGGGATTTGGAGGAAGCAGAATGGACGTCATCTTGTCCATATCAGACTGGACCTCGTTCACTGGTATGTCACTTTCCTTCGAGTTGTGCGGGCGCAAGCAGTCCAGCCCTGGTGCCAGACGCTTCACCATAGCGTTCTGGTATTTCCCAGACTCTTTCTCAATAGCATCCATAATTTTCGAGAAGTATTCTTGCGCGTCCTGTTGCTGCCATGTGTTCATAGACCTCAGTACAGAAGGTGGCCATAATGTGTTCCGACTAGCAAGCTCTTGCTGTAACTGGCTAAGAAAGACCTTTAGCCCCTCGTACGTCGGCGCTTCAATTGCCGCGATGGTGGACAGATACACGCTCTTTTCCACAAATGTCCTGAATGCTTGCAGAGTGGCGAGACCCTGCAGCACGCTGTTCTGAAAGCAGGAATTGTCCCAATTTCCAAGTCCTGCGAACGTGGTTTCGATTGCTTTCGTGCCAAATCCTGAGAGGCTCCTAGCTCTTTGCACCACTGATGAGACTGCAGCACCGTCGTAGACTTGCTGTATAGCCTGAGAATTGTTCTCGGCATCGCGATGAGCCCCCGAGGAGCCTGTATTTGGCAGGCTGGTGATCCGCCTGGCGCTTGTGTGTAGAAGTTGAACGAACCTCGTCGGTATGATAGAGGTACCGACTTCATACAGCGTTCTCTTGATTGTGGTCTCGTAAGATAGGTATTGCCATCCATATGACACGAGCGCTAAAAGGATGATGGTGGTTATGGCTGCTTGCCACCTCTGTGATATTTCTGGTTCTTGGTACAGATCGTTTTCGTCGAACTCAAGGCGGTTCATGGTGCCGGACGAGCTCATGATTGTTTCTCCGAGAAAGATGCATGTGGCGTGTCGATTGCATACAGTATTGAAGAAGAAACTGTTCGTTCGCTGGAATCCGAAATTTATTTAAGTTGAATGTGAGGAAGGTCAGGCACAGAATGTGGTCGTCAACGTTGTACGTCAAGTGCTCGGCACTCCATGTCACAGCCGCCTCGAACAAATCACCTCATACATATGTTTACAGAATTTGCCATCCTCCAGTGCTACCCATTCAATTGTTCCATGAGTGCTTGTCATTTACGAAGACCCTAAGGCTGAAATGCTACAGCGGTGACAGTGGTGCAAAAACCTGTACGAGCGGCTATGGCTTGCAAAAAAATGCTTCGCCGATCGAATTCAAGATGCCACTGAGGTTCTTTGAGCAAGATCATCCCTCTGTGCTGTAATCGCTTGCAATCTGTGTTCTCTTCTCGTTTCGAAACGTCTCAAGGCGACTGCTGGATCTCCTGTCGCATTTGTCTTCCACCATCTCTCCCATAGCCATACCAGTGCATCTTCTGCTGCCTTCTTGAGCGTTTTCATTTCCGGGAGCTCACCATGGCTGACCTGATGTCGCAGATCCACGAAGCGACCAGGCATAGAAATAGCTGCGGCATGTGCATACATCGAGGATTCGCCAACGTTCTTGATGGCCCGTTCTTCCTCCTGGTCATCTTCACTGGTCGCAAGTGAAGCAGTCGCAGCTCGAGCAACATCTCGATCAACGAACGCGTTGACAAACCGTAGAAACGCAAACGCGAACATGAATTGAACAGCACGATAGGAGTCTGGATCTCCAGTACGAGTCATCTCCTCGTAGTGTAAGATGGAGTCTGTAAGATCTGCTGTTGAGAGGCACGCCGGTGGCGTCTTGTGTGTCTTGAAAGTCCAGATATTGACCTTCGCGATTGCTTCCCTGCGCATGTCCTCTTGCCTGCCTGTGTCGTATGGGTCTTTGATGGCTCGATCAGGATAAAACCAAGCGTGTACCATGGCGAGCTCAGAGTGATCTGGCCATGGAGTCGTGGTTGCCTTTCTCGCCATCAACAGAACCCGGCGCGCATAAAGCCTTGACGATGCGAGCGAATTCGATGGAATTAGCCAAGACAAACAGAGGGATGAAGTTTCCGCAAGGAAAGGACGGCGAAGAGCTACCTTGATCTCCTTAGCAACACTTGGTATACGCAATGGTGGGACCTAGGCCTATTTTCCAAACACTGGATCTCGAAGTGAACATCAACCAACAGGACTAGTAGAGGGCTGCTGGCTACCTGTTTATGTGGTCTTAATCTAGGATCGGCGCCCCGGTGCTGGGCGATAGTACTATCAGAGGTGAACTACTGAGTGAAATTTATCCGAAATGCTCGACCAGGGTCTCCACCTTGGCATGGATACGGTACTATAAAACGGGACTCACTCGCGGAACGGTAGTGGCAAGACAGATTACTCGGTCACTACTAGTGTTATTGCATGAATACTTGAAAGCACATATATACCAGCAAGAACCGGCGCAGAAAAAGAGGACTGGCTGTAGGGAGAACGTATTTCACGGTTGAAGTTTGAATTTGCTAATGTGGGGTATCATAAATGCACAAACTTGCATATAGGCATACGTCGATATGACCGCTAGAACGCTGCATGAAAGAACAAGAGCCACTTCGGCTGCGTGTGAATCAGAACCAGCTGTACGCTGCACCGTTGAGCATGCCTTGCTGGTCGGGATAACCTGCTGCAAATAGCGCTTCTTGCGGGATATGGCTGTACGAGGGTCTGGGGTCGAGGTATTGTGCCACAGTGGTAGGCCCTTGATCGAGTCCAGGCCCGTTTGGAAATGCTTGATACTGGTATGTCGAGACCGACGTATCTTGAAGCGTAGGTTCGGATTCGGCATCGTCGTCTTCGCTGTCTGACGGGGGCGCAGGCTCAAAAGACTCCTCCAGCTTCAGACTCTTCCTTCGAACAGGCAATGGACCATTGAAGAGAAGGCTCGCTGATTGGACTTGCGCCGGTGAATCATATAACCCCATACCAACAAGCTCGTCTTTTTCGACGGCTTCCTCCATCTGCGCTACATCGAAAGACTGGCCAAAATCAGGCATAGGCAGAAAGTCAGGTGATGTTGGAGCCGTAGCAAGATTTTGGGGAAATGAAGGTGGAACAGGCGGCCATGCCATATGCAAAGTGTCGAAACCGGTGGCCTGGTAAGGCACGGTAGATGTCTGCATGTAACCAGGCGAAGTTCCATCACACATGTACGGGTACGTATATGGCGCTTGCTGATCGTTCTGGAAGAAGCTAAAATCTTGGCCAGCCATTTGTTCAAGCGGCACGTTTGGACAATCAAGGTATGTCTCCCCAACAGGGTAGGAGGAAGGCGTAACAAGCCCGTGTTCGAAGGTGGTGGTCGTGGGAAAATTTGCACCTTGAGGATAGAATTGTTGATCTGGCGTTTGATATTGCTCAAACTCGTTGACAAAATTCGGGTGCCAACTCATAGGCCGTGAGGAAGCAGCGTTTCGGTACATGTGCTGTCGAGCGTTCATGCTCGGTCGTTGTGCGTCAACCACAGATCGAGTCCGAGCTGGAAGATGCGTGGTCATTCTCCGCCGTCCACTAGTCCGTGGACTTTCATTACGACTATTCGGCTTTAGGATTTTGGCAGGTCTTCTGAAATAGGCCGAAATGTTCTGAGGCACTCGGGCCGTGTTGAATGTACCTTCAGATGTAGCGAAGCTGGAGGGATTCCACCAATTGGTGGTGGTCATTTTGGGCAATAGATACGCAAAAACGGACCTGGTGTGAGTATGACAGCTTCAGTAGAGCAAAGAAGTCAAAGTCGTTTGAACAATAATTACAGGAAATATAGCGGGCAACGAGCCCGAAACATGCAAACGAACCTTCAAGCAAGCGTACCGAGATGCAGCTGTATCCAGATGCCGTTGACAACATAATCTGAACAACGCTGGCGGATCATCGTACTTCAAGTGGTTTTGTGTTTTCACTAGAGTATGAGGAATGCGGCAAGCAAATTTGCAGAGATGAAGCTTGGGAGTTTCTGCAAGGCCAAACATGGATCAAAAGATGGACAACAGGACCGTCGGCTGCTTAGTAGTAACAGTTAAAGTTTCCTTGGTCGATCTAATGGTCTGCGTCGAAGGACGTTCACGTCCCAAGGGTTGCTAGCGCTTGTGGATTCATCGACTGAGGCAACCTCCACAACATGGTGCAGAAGAGGATGATGCAGGTAAAGGTACGGAGTAAGTTTCGACGTGTAAGGTGTTAGGCTCAAGTCCCGGGCAAACTAGGGCCACATAATGGGCGGTGACTCTAAGGGATGTATACTTTGGCACGGACGTTCCGTTGTCCGGACAGACTAGGTTCTGGCTGAGGTAGGGATGCGGAAGGGAAACGCTGCCACAGCATCGAACGATGCAGGAAAAGCACGCGGCCATGGTGCCATGCTGGTTGTGATGAGTGCATATTTGGCTCCTCCCTCAGTCACGCTCCACAAGCGAGGCTGCTAAGAAACTGCTTGAATCACAGACCACATGGCAGCGAATGAGACTGAACCTTCACCTCTCAGACGTCACAAGACTGTGCTTATGTCGGAACATCCCAGCTTGTGAGATTCAGGCATACGCTTCCAGCATGCTGGGTTGTTTGGATGGACCTTGTGGTCCCGCATGATTCCGGCGACAAAAGTGAATCCGCATCAAGAATCCAAGGAGAAATCCATGAGTGCATGCATGCCAGGGCGCGAAAAGAGCCTGTGAAAGTCGTACTAGCTACGATTAGCAGCATATCAATGGTGCTAAACTTGAACGCAGAAAGCGCTAGCTGGAAGTGTGAAGTCTCGTCTACCCCTTCTCTACCTCCGCCAATCACGCTTGCACGTATAGCCTGCTTTGGCTTGACCTCACACCCCGAGCCGTTCTCTGGGATAAAGCTTGCAGCACGGTCCCTTGCTCTACGGGTCGCGATCAACCACTCATGAGCATGCCGCATGGAGCTACCCACTCTATCGAGATGGTGTCGAAATCTGCCACGACGCATGTCCATCCTTCGAGACGTCAGAGCCGAAGCGTAGGTTTTCTTTGGCTGGATTAGAGGTTCACCGACAGACTTCAGAACATGCTTTGAGCCTCAGTGGTGGGTCTTGACAGGCTGTCCTGCGGCACGCCTCGCCTACGAAACCTCGTAATCGTGTCATTGCAACACTGTCCTACCCACTAGGTCATGTTAAGCGCTCCCCATGGTTGTTTCTTTTCGGTCATGAACCCGACCAGCAGCGACCCCAAGCACATTTCTGA
>Ga0210040_10000287_pt1 | contig 87860 bp, 36 predicted proteins | sample CryGeyCG12114_NA_FD_185462 | JGI IMG/M metagenome (GOLD analysis project Ga0210040, IMG submission 185462) | Groundwater microbial communities from aquifer - Crystal Geyser CG19_WC_8/21/14_NA (SPAdes) (version 2) | ecosystem: Environmental > Aquatic > Deep subsurface > Groundwater | place: USA... | reverse complement strand
GGGGGGGGGGAAATAGCTATACAAGGGTGAGCGTGTAAAAAGAGGAAATTTTGTTCACCGGGTTGAAGAGAGAAGCAATTTCCGTTGTCACCAAAGTGTTGCACTGTCTGGAATTGAGGATGCAGACTAGATTGGCCATATTTACATTTTCATCATGTTCTAAGGAGCCAAAGGGAATAAAGAAATTGGAGAGGTTGAGCCCATTTTTTTTCTTCCTAGGGAAAGAAAAGAAATAAAAAAGAAAGTTTTGCCTCTTTTTTTTTGCCCTCCTCCCGGACGGAAAGTTGATTCTTAAGTGGGAGAGAGACTATTTCCTCCATGTAAATTGCCGTAAACGTAGCCAAAAAGAGATTCCAAATAAATTCAATTGACTTTACACTGTGGGTTGGGTGGAGAGGGCACGTAGGGAAATGAGCAGCCATCTACTATAAACTACATTATATTTTCGCCCATTTATATACATGGTAAGTAGACTGTAATAAATAGGGAAGTGGTTGAGAAAATTCCACCAGAGCTGCATGGCTACACACACACTATATAGTATAGCTATAGATTGGCTGTGCATGCATGGGGACGAGATGAGAATGAATGCCAACTATAGTAGTTAGTGAGAAAGTGAGGAAAGTGTAGTAAAAAGTAAATACATAGTAAGTGAGTGAGTGAGAGTAAAGTACGTACGTACGACTCTCATGAATATACGATGAAGAGGACAGAAAAAAAAAGTTTCATTGGTGCTCGACATTTTTAAATTGAAGTCGTTTTTCTGCAATTCAATTTACTTTGGGATTTACTTGCCCATCACACATAGTTTTATTGCCATTTTTTACCTTTGAGACTCCATAAATTTTATGCAGATTTCAATTTCAAACTCGTTTACTCTGTATGCCCATTGTTAGGATGGGAATCTATTTCCCTTACTACCATATTATTAAGTGGGGACACATTCATACTCTCTAAATCTGTTATAGTGGAGCAGTGCTCGCCTTTTTCATCCATATCCTTCTAGCTCTCTAGTATAGTCTATTATTCCATTTGGAAATTCACATTCTTATCCTCATTCAATTATGTGTACAGTTGCCATCCCAGGGAGAGATCCCACTTTTTGATATCAACAAAAAAGGGGGAAAATAAAAGTTTCTTATGGGCTTTTACATGTCATTCCTTATTCTCCATTTTTTTTCTCTCTCTCTTTTTCTTTCTCAATGTGTGCATTTTAACAACTCTATTTGAGGGTGTAAAAAGCCAATCTCATACTAACTAACTAACTAACTACTGTAAACGCACATTTCTCAAACTAACTATACAGGCACATTTTTCTTGCTCATCATTGACTCACTTGATGACTATACTGCCATAAGACGACATTTCCAACTTTAACTGTATTTACCAATCTTTGCATCCTCATTTGATATGCTCATTTTGTGCCGTCTCGGGGGAACTTTGACACACTATGTCTATTTTTTTCTCCTCTGTTCAATCCTCGTCTTTGTCACGTCTCATCACCAGATGGCTTATGTACTATTGCTTCCCAATGCAAATTATTTGGAACATGTTCCTTAATTATTTCCACTTTAGGAACTCACTCATGTCAGTCCAAAAAGCCTATCATCACACTCACATTATTAATAACACATTGCACACGGCATTTAGAATATAAGTTACAGTGGACTATTATGACGATCCCATACTGTTTGGGTAGACGCAGTCATTCCAATGGAAACTATTATTGAGTTATACAATAATACTACATGTTGTGATAATAAAAAGAAATGAATGACAAGATAACAACTTTATTGCCGTTCTGAATGCATTTAGAATGAGCTCGTAGAATATTATTATGCATTTCAGTTCATCCCTTTGGGGCCGAATGGAGGCCCACGAGTCCATTAAGTCTGCCCATAATAATGGCATGCTCATAATCACATAGTATAGCAATAATCAGTCAATCATGATGAAATGGGTAATATCATGGAAAAACTTGAAATTGCTTGGACAAACTAACATTATTCAACAATAATGTTGGTTGGTTATACTTACAAAATGGGATATTTGAACATTGTTTGAGTTTGATTTTACTTTTTCCCCTGTAATGGACAAAACAAACTAATTAGCAATAACATAATGTCTTATTTGTCAATTTTTTAAAAAAATCTGTATTCATAAGAATTGACATTGGCGCGATGTGTCAGATTTTTTGAACCATTTATTTTAGAAATCCAGACAAACTGTTGTGGAATAAGTCAAGTGAGTCACAATGTGAGAAAATCAACTCTAATATAGACATAAGAAGGGAAAAAAAGGGGAACTGGCACTTATCATTGAAGCATTAATGAAGCGTTGATTCCTTAATCTGCTTTTCCCGGTCAATTAAGCCCAGGCAAATATTAAGTAGAGAGTCTAGTGTGACGCTTTTCCTGTCATGCTCACTTTCCCGAAAAGGGGTCCAACTAACTTGCTCACTCCATGTTTCGGGAACTGCGGGCAACGATATGCGCACCAAACAAGTAGTTTGCCACTTTTAGTATTATCGAGTAATGAGTCGAACCATCTCCTTGTTGGTTTGTAAGTCATTCTAGACTAGTTAAAGTTAGTTTGTTAGCTAGTTAGCTCATTTGACAAAGTAAATTGAGTTGAACAATAGGATTCTTCCTTTTGGTGCTATGTGAGTTACTCCATGATATACCAATGGAAGGAAAATGATTGCAACTTTTGACTTATGATAGTATGAATACACTTTTAGCTATAGTTGGGTCTTTAACATACTCATTAGAAGAATATAAACTATGGAAAATATGTTAATTCAATGGGGGAAACAGAACTAGACTACAACACAAAATTTTAAGTTGAAGGGCATGAAAATTTGGATTTTTTTCATAAAATCACCGATTCAAAGACAAACAGTCCCAATTTTGCAAAGAATTCCATTAATGGTAGATATTTGTAGCTCAGTGAGGCGTACAAATTTCCATTTGTCATTCAAAATCTTTTACCCCTAAAAAAGTGTTGGTTTACTAACTATAACTAACTGATTAGTTAGTTAGTTAGTTGGTATGCATATTCTCATCAGCATGTAGTGTGTAGCCGTATCCATTGATTAATGAGGAGCTGCCACGTAGAACAAACTTTGTATAGTTCAACACTTTTCACACACACAGTTGATTTTGTCATCCAAGATGGAGGAACATTTAGTTGGCAACTAACTTACTTTATTATATAGTTAGCCTCAAGTGTCCTGGTTGTGCAGCAACGAATGAACACTTGAACAACTAATGTGTTTCCGGTATTTAGTGAGTGAAAAAATCCTAGTTTGGAATCTAACTCATTAGTTAGTTCAGTTGGAATCTAACACTTACTTGCACGTTTTTCTTTTAGTTAGTTAGTCCATATGTGTTATGATAATTGTGTAAAAGACGTAATTAGGAGGAATGCGTATGATATTTTAGCTACTACATGAGATGAAAAAAGTTGACAACATTTAGTTAGTTAGCACAACAAATGGAACAGAAAAGGAACATAAAAATATAGCTAGCTTGTTACTAAATGAATGTAAACATGCATGTATAGTTAGTTAGTTAGTATTTGTAGCCAGTTTTGGACACGTGTCTGCTGATTTCGACTTTGTACAAGATTTTTTTGACAATTTCACATTGTTACAATCATGCTATCGATAAACCAATCAATTATATAAATTTTTTAAATCCCAGTTTAAAAAATTAAAAATTAAGAGCAAATTAACTAACTAGTATGCCCAACACGGTGCTAAATCCAGCTCCATTCACTGACTGACTATATGGGAATAAAATGAAAACACATTGCCTGTACAGTGGACTCCAGCTAGCTAACTAACTAACTTGCATTCATATATAATCCAATAGAAGGCTCAAGGCAAATGTTAAATGTTAATGTGACGGCTTATCTTAATTATGAGTTTCTGTTTCTCTTCATAACTCAATCTCTGACTGTATATAATACACTCACTCGGCTTGAAAACCTGATCGCACAGTTAAGCGAGTCAGTCGGTTTCCTTTTCTAGTAGAAAAAAAATCTTTCTCTCAATACACTACGTGCATGCATTTTAACTCATCCTTGCCTTGCCGTGCATACAGATTACAAAAGTCGTTTTTTTTTGAGGGATTCACCTACAAATCTTATTACATAATATATATTGCCAGGATATTTATGGGAATCTAAAAAAAGTGTGCTCACAAATTCATCCAGCTGTCGAATTGACATCACAGGACACCCACCCTAATCATAAGTATATATAAAAAATGGTCAGCATAACAATTACTAAGAAACTAAATGAACATTTATCGTCAAATCTTGTGTATGACACAGCACTTTATCCCCATTGTTTACCGTAATGATAGGAACTAACTAACTAACTAACTAACTAACTATGTATTAGCCTTAAAGAATCTCCATAATCGCATTATTGTGATGATGATACAAGAGCTTAGGCAGGATCGTTAGTTAGCCATATGAGATTGCTTACTATATACATACTATCATTGATATGATCCATGAACCGTTTTATCTGCTCATTCATCCGTTTTGCTTTTCCCTTCAATCACTTTAAGTAGCATATGAACGTATGTATCGCATTATGCCCGTTCACCCACACAGATTGGATAATATTATTGTCTCCTCATGTGACAACTTTATTTCCCGAAAATGTGAGCTCACCAAAACAAGGGGAGATCATTACTAACTAACTAACGAATATGTTCATAATATGTACTATGTATATAGCGATTTTCGAAAAATTCAAAAAATGTGTCCTTGGAGGATGACATCTACACTGAAAAGTGAGAACCAATTGCAAATATTGACTGGAACTAAACATGATTAGTTATAGTTTGTATTATATCCGATCCAGAGTAAGTAAGTAACTAACAAACTGTACAAACTGGCAAATAATAAGAGGAGCAAGAAATAGCAAGTAATGCATTGTAATTATGAAGCGTGTGCAACCAGTAGAGTAAGTTAAAAGCTGGAAACGGGCATTGGTGCATGAAAACTGGTGCAGATAAGGAGCAGGAAATGAGAGAAAGAGCTGTATCCCAGAAGAGTGAGTTAGTTAGTTGGGGGAGATTAAAAATTATACTTTGTTTTCTTAATTAGCTTTAGATGTTGTAGAGCAGTCAAGTCAGTCAGTCACTCAAGCACATGACTGACTGACTATGGGTTGGTTGGTATGCAGTCCATATGTATAGCGTTGGTAACAAATGCTGTGTGAATAATTTGTACAGCAAATTTCTTATCGCTCTCATTTTCACGAGCCAGCCAACCAACTAACTATAACTAATGCATTGGCCAAATAGTGTAATATTGATGCACTAACTAACTAACTATGTCTAGGCAGAGAAAAGAATATCTTAAATGCATCAAACTGACTGATTTCATATACAAGGGAGACTTACAATGCAATGTAATCCCATGTGTTCAGATAGCAAGTGCTATGGAGAATGTGGACGCATTGTTAGGTAATTAAAGGATTAGACCTAGCAATTAGTATTTTTTGTAGTTTACAACAAAATTGAAAGATTTTAAACAACCGGACAAATTTTCCTTTTTTTATGCTCTGTAGGTAAGTCATCCTGAACATTGTCCTCCATTGTAAGAAATCTCCATACAAACAGAGCGGCTCCAAATGAAGCTCACACGGTATTCCACTCTTGGTTTACATCTTACGTCCGAATATAGCATTTTTGCTAATCTTCGGCATGGCACATGGTCTATTGTAGCCATTAACTAACTAACTAACTAACTAACTAAAAAAACTAATCCTGAGCACATGCACATATCTAGAACACATACCATTCATCTTGTAAGTTAAAAAGAGAGCTGCTCAATTTTACAAATCCCATCAGGCCTTGTTCCAAACTGTATATGTAATCCAGTCCAGAGTACACCACCCCATGCAAATTACATGGCCGAGAAAACCACAAATTTAAATAAACATGTGAACCATGATGTTAAACCAAAAAATAAGCTACATGATTCAGCAGTCTTGAAAAAATCCACAGTCAGTCAGTCAATACTATAATATCATTGACTGAGAAGATTTCATGGGAATCTTGAGAAATTCCTCATTTTGTCACTTGACTGGACTCCAAATAAATTTAATACACAAGAAAGTGAATACACTCGGTGCAGTGCGGTTCCTTTTACAAGACCATGCAATTCCCTCACTTACAAACTAATTGTCAACAAAGAATACAACACATTGTGCCTTGAAAAAAAAAAGTTGATCATGATAAAAGTTGAAGATAGCCGTGACTTTTAACTCCAAAATGAGCTCCCCTACTCCCTATTCACGAATCCACATTTTTCTCGTATTATACCCCAAATGTGGAAGAAAACTCCCACGATATGAATCCATCCTTATTGTGTGAGCAGTGCCAGTAGTATGTTGTATTACTATTTATTCCTTCTTGAGCTCATAATAGTAAAATGGGAACGTTTTTGTCCCAAAATGAAGTTGAGAGATAAACAACAAGTGTTCTCCTTTTTTTGGACCCAACAGAATTATACAGTGTGAAAGAAATATGGTCCCATCTTTTCGTGACATTAGTAATACTACTAGCACTACTGTGGTGGCTACTACTGCTGCTAGTAATGGCATTGTGTACGGAGCCGACTTTATGTCACCCTCTGGATTCGATTACTTGAGCTCAAACGGGTCCACTGGACAAGTGAACAATGCTAATGGTGACAACAATGGGCACAATAATCATCTTCGTCATAATAATAATGATTATCATCTTCATTATTATGAGCAGTTGCGGGACAAGGCTTGGTCCACAGGGACTGCCGCTCTACCTTTTAGTAGGGGCAGTGATACCAATAATGGAACCATCCCGACAAATACTTCATTCGGGTATGGATCTGTGCTATTCAAGCCATTGGAAATTTACCAATAAATACTTTTATTATGATATAGTTGACACTTTCTGGGCATTATGTATATGAAAATAGTAATTTTTCTCTTAACTTCTTGGGAAATGAAAGGAATTGAAGAGTTTTACAATATCAAACGATTGAATAGACATTTAGTAGTAGTGGAGCGCACTAACTAACTAACTAACTAAACTACTCAATTTATCAATGGGACTGGTTAGTTAGTTAGTTACTGCTAATAGGTGTAACTAACTAACGTATTGTGAAGCCAGTGAGTGGGAAAAGATTTGTACACTTTTCACGAATCAGTAATCTTGTTGAATAGCGGAAATATTATTATCCTTTGCTTTCACTCACTGACTTTACATGGGAAGAGAATTTCTAAAGCTTTTATGTCACCAAAGGGTGTGCAAGTCAAGTCACTGACTGAGCACTGAATTAATGTCCTCCTCTTACTAATATGCAGTGCATAGCCAGTTTGTTAGTTTTGTGCATTCTACACTGCACTAAAGGGAGCATTATGATACAGCTATAATGCAGTTGGTTCCCTATGTCAATTATTTAAGAGAGTCATTGATCATCATCTGTGAACCATTATTATTTGATACGAGTGTACGTACATAATGTACTTGGGTAGTTAGTTTGTGATTTGTCGATCTGGTCCGTTTTGCAGGAGCCATTGGACTGTAAAGTAGTTTGTACTTGTTTGACTATATAAGTTGGGTCTATTAACTAAGTATAAAGCTGAAGGGTACTTACTTGATGTGTTGTACAAGTAATGGGATTGAGAAAAAAACTGTCTTTTCAGATTCGCTCACAATTTTGTACAGCCGCATAGTCAATCGATTATCACTTCTCCCCATGTTGCTCATTTGACCTCTTTGTGCACTCCGTTTCTACAGAATCACCCGTTTTACATGGTAAGTCAATTTGGTGGCCATTTATGGTGTAGGTATGCGGGTTTTTTAGATTTCACGTTTGCTTTGCTTGCTAGATGTGATGATAGTAAAATAGTTTATGTTTTTTATGCATTGCATGTTTTTAATAAGACACCTATAACAGCAGTGGAGTGGAGTAAGACGGTAGAAAAACTATTAATTTGTATTGAAATTGATGCCCTCAAGTTTTTTCAGTCAGTCAGTTAGTAACAAGTTACTTACGCTAGTCATGCAGCAAATATATTGTGGAGCCTAAAAGCTCAGAGTTGAGATTAGCTTTTAATATCGTTTCATTGGGATGGGAGAATTTAATGTACAGTAGTAGTAGCAGTTCGTTTGACTGACTGACTGGATTTGAGTTTTGAAAAATCCCGTTTTGATCGCTCCCAGGTATTTTTTGAGTAATTAATGTAAAACTCTTACGAGAAAGTGCCTACCAATGTTGCATTATATTTATTAGTTTACAACTAACTAACTACCTATGCTGATTAGTTTCCAGTTCACTTCTTTTTGACACGGACCGTCTAATGAGAAAAAAATGGAAGGCAGGCAATCTGACTAACTGAGCAAAACATTTTGATTGATGTTTCCAAGCTGTGATTATCCAATGGACATGGACAGATTGACATGTGCTGTAATTGCTTCTGTTTTATTCGCATAATGCTAGAATGCATTCTAAAACAAAGCTACACTTAACAGCATTCATAGTTAGTTAGGTAGTTAAAGCCGAATCAGAATTAAAAAGAAAGATTTGGGTGTGAAACTGAACGTAACTATTATTTTCATAACTTCATGCATAGTTGACTATGTTCATTAACCAAGCAATTAATTCCTGACAACTACGCCTTAAAAAATAAACCAATCTGTACAGTTTATGCATTAAAAGGATGAGCGTACGAATTTTATTGCAATTTATGAACACTGTGGAAAAGCTTTTTGAATAATAATTATCATGTTATTAACCTGTAGTTAGTGAGTGAGTGATACTGTGGGAACAATTTGCAATGAATGGGGAAAAAATTCACCTGATTAACCTTTGTGAAATGAAAACTCATATACTAATTACATAACTCAATAGAGTTAGTTAGTTACATTGCACACATACATGGATTCTTACAATAAGATTTAACGGCAGAATTTGTACCTAACTAACTGACTGACTGACTAGAAGGAATTTGATTCCCTCACATGATATGCATGTAGAATAAATAAAAACAGCTTTTTAGGAATGCTGGCATCCCCTTTTAAAAGATTTTCTAGCCTGGGCTCCTGCTGTGATAATAGATTAATTTATAATGATTAGGGAGAAGAAGAAAAAGACGTGATCAACGGACCAGTACACAAGTCGAGTTTATTTATTTGTGAAAAAGAACCGAAATCTACCACTAGGGTTTACCATCAAGATGACAATGGCACTCATCAATTCAACACTAACAATCTCGCCTCTGATTTTCAACGGATAAGGGATCCATCGCTTTCTCCCGCTATAATGAGTTCCAAAAACAAAAGGAAACCTCGGGTGCTTTTTTCTCAGGTAATTTTCCACATTTTTTTTCGCTTGCTTTGAACGATGGACATAAAAAAAATGAAAAAGTTTGCCTAGGTTTACTACAACTTACCTAAACATTCTCAGATTGTAATGACTAGTTCGTAATAGATTGGGAATCAAAAAATTAAAGAGTTTTCTAAAGCTCAATAAGAAGTAGGTAAACTAAAAAAATCTTCAGGTCTAATCTTATCAGACACAAGAGTTATGTACACAATGTACAAAGTGGAATTATAGGACGAAACTGCTTTTCTGTAAAAACCAGTAGCCGTGTTGGAATCACTTTTTTAATAGATATCAACAAGATTGGACCCATAAATTTGAGTGGCCGGGACTGTACAACTTTTTGTACCTGATTGCTTGCTTGCTACACTACATGAGATGTTCACCAAAGTGGTCAAACCCAAAATACGTTCAAAAGGGATCAATTGTAACTAACTAACTAACTTACAAACCTGTCTCTTGTTCCAATCCCTTGATATATTTATGGGCGCATCTTTCATGTAAAGTAGGCTGACATTTAAGAGAAACAAAATAATCACTTGTAAACCATTTAGTTTTTTTTTCATGCAGCTACTGTACAACACAATAGTGAAAATATGGCGGTTCAATTTCGATGGAATCGTTATTCTGTCATTATACAATTGGATGAGAATTTATAGCTAATTGGTTACTTTCTATATAAACTTTTCCCTTTCTACGGTGATCTACTTATTTTGCTATTCTCCATTTCCAACTACACATGAAAACAATTAAAGTTAGTCACTTGGTTAGTTAATAATTTGAGAAGACAGGAATTGCCCTGCTCGTTGTCTTATCATGCGGTAAATTTATTAAGGTGATATAGGTTGCATGAATTCTAATATGTCTTTAGTTAGTTAGTTTGGGCTTGGACAAGAAAACATCTTCAGAGTAAAATTGGCCATTTAAAAGGGAACACAACTTTCTCTCTGTCCATTGTGTAGTATATGCTCGCATATAGTGTGTATATGTAATCAGCCAGAAACTAATAACAATGCATCATAATTAATTCCACTTTGTAATTAACGTGCACACTTTGTTCTCACAAAGTTGGTTAGTTAGTTTCTTGAGCCTTATTGTATGGGGACAACATCATTGGTCTTTTCAAAGGGAAAATGAGCGTTGTTTTGTCTCATTCTAATAATAACAAGTTTGTGATGAAGGGGATAAAAGTTAATGGTTAGAAATGTTAGTTAGTTAGTTATAGCCAAATAAAAGCCCGTATAACTTTCCATCCAGTTTTAAGCATGGCGATGAGATAGAATGAACTAAAAGATAGTTAGTTAGCATATTGTGTGGCGACTAGTTTGTAGCAGTGCACATGCGACAGCTAGTGAGAGCAATTCCAATCTTTTCTGTATACTTGGGTGAGTAACTAACTAACTAACTTTTTCAATGCAATGAAATCCTTTGTTGACACGAGGGAGCGTCGGGGTCTAAAACTTGACTCTGAATCTACATTATTGCAAATTTTTATGAACAAAAAATGGCATTTCCATGGTCCAATTACTTTAATTAGTTAAAATTATATCGTGGCAGGAAAGCATTTTTTTAAATGCTTTCCTGCTGGTTGTAAAATACTACTTACAGTGTAGTTTTCTATGATTAAACGTAAGGAATTGCATGGTTTTAATAACAAAATAATTTTAACAAAAGAAAGTTTACATGCATGGTTGTGTTAAAAAACTTTAATGTAGTTATTTATTATGAAAGAAAAAAAGACATAACGGAATCACTAAATCAACATTACCAACGTGTATATATGGCTCACATGAATTTATGCATGCCAAATGCCAAGAATGTACTGTACAGTCTTGACGACTACTGAATTATTTTTGAAAATATTATTTAGTTTACTGAAATACGCAGGTTAAGAAATCAGAATAAGAAATGACTGATGGCAATAACATTTTTCGTCAAATCTATCTGGTAAGTTTAATATGAACAGCAAATTACAAATCATTTGCACATCAAAATTTCAACTCTGCATTAAAATTCAAAGCTTTTACTCAAAATTTAATGATCAAACGACTCTCAGGTAACTTTAAAACGCTTTTAAGTAAAATTCCCCCTTAAATAAATGTCTAAAAAATTTTCTTCCAATTCCTCAAAAGATGAAACAAAAGAAATTTTGCAAATCCACACACTGGAAAAATTCAAAGACTACATTCAAACTTGAAAAGTTTCTATCTCGGGCTCTGTCTATTAGTAACAGTATGGTGCATATTTTTACAGTTAAGGGAGCACCGCATAGCTCTCTTAAAAATATGAGAAACAAAAAGCAGTTCGTTAAAAGTACAAAAAATCAGTCCAGAATTAATTTTTACAAACACGGTATGTATATTCTCCTTGTGGAATATGTTGCAGCTCAGGTCGCCCATTCTTTCTCACAATACTGATGTGTACATATACCTTGAACTCACTCAGTCAGGCTTCTGCATGGAAAGAAACAATTAGCGTAGCTTGTGCGACGACTAAATTATTATTAAAAATGTTTTTTACAAGGCCGGTTTTTCATTATTAAAGATATTTAGGGTACCAAGCAAAGGATAACACTATTTTCTTGCAGCATTAAATGCACAAGTGAAGCTAAGTCCAAGTGACAGATATGCAAATGAATTGAAAAGTTAAAATTCTTATTTACCAACTATAGGTGCAAGTATTTGAGTTGGAGAGGAGATTCAAACAACAGCGGTATCTATCGGCTCATGAGCGAGAGTTGCTCTCCCGGTCCCTAAAACTAACTCCAAATCAAGTCAAGATATGGTTCCAGAATCGCCGTTACAAATCCAAAAAGAGTTCCAATCCCCAATCTCCCAGTTCTACCATCGCCCCTAATGCCAGTAGCAATAGAAATTGTACTAATAGTTGCTCCTATGATTCGAATCATCCTGCATCTTTGCTATTCTCAACCATCACTTCGGATCATACGCACCGAACTACTATGACAGATTCGTCATATACTTTTTCTAGTGCTTGTGTCAACAGTGCCAATAATGGTGTTGGAGTGGATTCAAATGAGCTTAATAATTCTCAGACAAGTGTCCAACTGGAGTATCCAGAACAGTGTTGTTCCACTTTTACTACCAATGTGAGCGAAATAGAATTTAACAATTATGGGGAGAGTGCTAATGATGTGGGATTAGATTATAACTATTTTTCCAGTCCGCAATAGTTTGAGAGACGCTAAAACAATATGTGTCAAAGTTATAATGAGATAAGTGTCCTATAACTTATTTACTACGCAATGTGCTAATACAACGTGTGTGCTTTTAGTTAAGCATGGATTCCACACTAACTACTATTATACATTATTATGAATGCGAAGTCTAGTATCGTGATTTACAATTTTGTATTCGTTTTCTTCGATACATATTTTTGCATGTTTGATGAGATAGGTCTAAACTTGTACAGAAAGTCCGTGTGTGTGAAATCTTGCAGAATAAAAATTGAATGATTTCCATTTCATGCGGGTAAATTCTTGAAACTACTTGGGATCAGTTTTTGCCACACTTTTTGCTCTGTCTTCAGATCTGTGCAAAAAATATAGCATTTAAATCTTGCATTTGTAGACATACAGGACTGTAGGTTAGCTAGTTCATAAAGTAGTAGACAGTCGCGTAAGATTAAATTATCTAACTGCTCCTTAACATGATTTGCATGTAAATTTTTGAACCATGCAAACGCCATTGACGATAGACAAAAACAGCCAACAGTTATGAAAAGCATTTCATACAGAAAAAACCGAAGACTCTTTATGCAGCAACTTAGTGATATACGGGCAACCTAAAGTGAGTCGAGTGTTTCCAATAATTCACATGTATGCATTCTTGAGTTGAACTCAAATCTTTCTCTCAATTTCCATATCAGTCATGCACTCAACTTTTTTTACTTTCAAATGAACCAATGTTCTCAGCTCAAGCAGTACTTTGGTTAGTTAGTTAGTTACACAGACTAGGTTAAAATATAAGTAGATGCTCGTTCCATGGATTTGAGGGGAAAATGTAAAAGAAGCACTCACTTGCGCAGCTCATCCCAATTGGTCCTCATATTGGCAAGTTTGTCAGCCCACTGGAACCAAAGCAACATATCCCAGTACCGAGTCATGGCAAATGTTCCACCCCTGGTTTTTAACTACGGAGTCCACTTGCTACCACTTCAATTGGCTTTTAACATAGAGTAGGGGCAGAGGTCGAAATACATTGTTCAAAGAATTTATTACGTTATAATGAAAAAACCGCTATCAGTTCATTATTCATATCTAGCCCTATTCTTATGCTGTCTCAGTCAAAATTCCAAATCAAAAGTGCTTAGTTAATTAGTTGGCTAGTCAAATTTGGAGTTTTATTTTTATAATAATTTTGCATGTAGCAGCTTGTTCTGGACTATTTAGACATTGTTTGTTCTGTAAATTTTTACCAGCCAATGTAAATCATAAGTCTGCAAAGATTCAACCTATCTTCTATTCACCAAAATGAATGCTCTTATCATGCAGCAATTAAAAAATCTTTAGCAAATAAATGTCTGTAGCAAATTAGCCTTGACGCAATCCATATCCCCTGATTATCATTTCACGTGGAAAAAACCCGACTTTCATCCTATGGCACACATGAAGATGAAAGAAAATTTGTGTTCACCTCACGTATGGCCTGGTAATTGGCCATACTTGAATGTGTGCCTATTCTTTCATAATGCTTTTAGCTTATCAATAATAGCATCACATTCACCCAGTCATTCAACACTACTGCAGGCCATACAGTACACACTAACTACTGTTTTTAGGTAGCACAAATTTTTAGTGTGTAGTTAGTTAGTTAGTTAGTTTATATAAAGAAGTCAAGTGATGCCCTTTAAATAGTTATGAGATACTATGTGAAGTCGTCAGATCGTCTGTTGGTAAACAATCAATGCCCCTGTCTTTTAGTCCCTCGTATGTAAAAAATACAGTTCAGTTAGTCGAGGGCACGAGTTGTGTTAATACCACAGTTAGTTATAGTTGTGGTGAGTTCATTTTTTTCTCTCACGGTGGTCACTAAATAAATCACAGTTTGGGTCTAAAGTGACTACACGTATGTTACCAAACTGGATTGCATGAAACCCAGGATGAAAAAGTGCCCATGTGCTGCAAACGCAAGAAGTTTGAATACAGTTTGAATTGCCGTGCACTTATTAACGTATTTACTATAGTTTATTAGTTTGAGAACGGTCATGAAATCTTATGTCATCGTGGTTGGTTATGAATTCCAAAAATGTGCGCTCCATTTGATATACAATTGAGAATTTAATGACTACATTGTCTAGTTAGTGAGTACTTAACCGATTATAATATTACTTCATCATCGAAAAAGGGAAAGTGCTGCGCTAAAACAATTCAACAAAGTAATTAACTAACTAAAACGGGGAGCGATAAAAAAGGACGACGACAATACATTGTTTCGATTTGGGTGAGTGAATCCACTTACTTACTATCTATAACTTACGTACAGTGTATAACTTGTGTTGAAAATGAGTTGGTCAGTTTGCTTTTGTAAGCGTGCATTTTTTATGGCATTTGAATTAGGATGAATGCCTTTTAATTATGCAATGCAGAGTTAGTGAGAGCATTAAGATCGTAAAATCTGTTTTGTGGCGCCTTTGTAATGCAAATTTTTATGCTGTTAGTTTTTTATATAGCTATGTGCTCTTATTTGATACGAAAATTTGTATATGTGTTTGTGACGTTGAACTCAGACAAAGTTTTTGTACAATGCCTAACTGATGGTTGACAAAAGATAGCGTCTATTTTGTCCTTAAGTTGATTGTTAGATAGCAAAGTGTTTTTGTCGAGTTCCTCTTTAGTCTTTTTTTTTTTGGATTGCTCAGAGGTAATCAAGTAATTACAAAACTTTAGCTTTACTCAAATAAAAAGTTAAAAAATCTATATGTTTCTGCAATTTTGAAAATATTGTGTGATTTGAACGCCGCAGAAACGTAGAACGAGCCTTTACTAAAAGAACTCATCTATAATGTCTGGGAAAACAGAAAACGCACCAAAACCAGATTTCTCTATTCAAAATATTTTGAGTCCCAAGAATTTGGATGGAATTTGGTCACATTTGTTAACTTCGGAACAACTTACTGGCGATAACACGAAGGAATCTAATTCTTCTTCCACAGAATGGGAAAACGAAGCCTTGGACATGAGAATGAATCAGATTCCAAGCAAAAGTAAGCATTTGTTTGTAGTTTATACTATTATTGCCAAATTAGATTACCGAAAAGATTTATTCAGTTGTCAAGATACAAGTTAAGTGCATAAATAGAATATCTACAAGGAAAAGTTTGTTAGTAAGTTAGTGCTCAGCATTCCTAGCATTTTTTGCTTCTCATATCTGTATATTTTAAGTAAGTATCTCATTACAATATCTTAAGCGCTGATTAGCTGTAGTTAGTTAGTAATCTTGTAATCTCTGAATTCATTGATAAAGGTACGAAACTGAAGTCATGCATTAAGTATCTCTTTATATGAATATAGTTTAATGTTTGAACGCTTTAAATTCTTTAGGTGGCAACGAATCAAAGCCTAGGAAGAAACGCTCGAGAGCTGCATTTTCACATGCACAGGTAAGAGTCCAATTCTTAACGTTTTCCCTGTGTGAAATTCAAATCTGAAAACTAAATAGATTACGTCCATTTCTATATTGCATTATGCTCGGCCACATTCTTTTCATTGTTTCCATACTTTGTAGTATGACAGCATGGAACTTTTGAACTACTATTATCGATTTCATTGTCATCTTTGCATTTTTCTAAATTGACTCCAGGGCAAGCTTTTCTTTGAACTTATGCAAGTAACTGTAACAGCAGTGTGAGTGTGAGTGAACCTTGCACTCGTGCAGTCACTAAAATGTCCAGTCCAGACATGATAGTTAAATCAGATAACTGTAAACGTTAGTGGATTTGAAGAGACCATTTATTTGCATATATGATTTACAAATGCCTAATATTGTATACATATTTTTGTTGTTCCTCGCTATAGGTGTATGAGCTTGAACGTCGATTTAGTCAGCAAAGATATTTATCTGGACCAGAGAGAGCCGACCTTGCTCAAGCGCTAAAACTTACTGAAACGCAGGTACAAAAATTGTGCATTGAATTGTGAATGCAATTTTTTATTTTAGTGTACATGTTAATAAGAAGAATGCCTGACAAAAAGTTTGCTTATATATAATATTTTGTTTTCACGATAAGGTAAAGATTTGGTTTCAAAATCGGAGATATAAAACGAAACGAAAACTGCAACAAGATTTGGTGACCACTCCCGGACCCATTCCTCAGGCTAGGAAGGTACCTGTGAAAGTCCTCATGAAAGATGACCAAGTAAGACAATTTTTACTTCTTCACTTACTGCACTTACTTGGTTTTTGGTACATAGTTAGTTTTGAATCTTGTAAGGTTGGTCAGCTAACATTAAAGTTATTTAACTTGCAGGTTGTCTACTCACCCGAAGAGATAAAGCCTTACTTGCCTCCAACAAGCTACTACCTAAACGCGTTGTACCCTTATGGCTGGCCTTACCTTGATCCTAGAGGGATCACCAGTCCTGAAAACGTTTCCTACTTTCACCTGCCGCACTAACTAACAAGCTAGCTAGTTGTACATATGTAGTTTAAAGTATATGAAGCCATGTTGAAATAAGCTTTGCCCATTTTGGGACAGAAAACTCCACTCGCATGTTGCAGAATATGACGGAATTTGGTAGAGATTCAAAAGTTTGCTAACTACTAACTATAAGTACGCTCCAGATTTTTTTTATTCAAAATGGTATGTGTAACATATGGTATAATATTTGTCCCACTTGATGAATTATTGCTATCAACACAAATCAGACTCTTGAGTATTATTTACTGCACCCTGTTTTCACCATGAACTGTAACTAACACAATATTATCTCTCTCATGTAAACACGTACACAATTGGGAGGAACAGTTATAAAAACAAGAGTGAGTCTAGTCTTATAAATGATCGCTGTATATTTTTAGTGTCAACTAAATCTCCGGTCGATTAAATTTCTTTTAGTTAATTATCTATAATCCTATGCTGTTTCAATCATTGTGTATTTTTTACTGGTAAGTAAGTGTACCTTACCTATTTGTTACAATCCTTTAATTATTTATTTGCTAACAACCAAAAGATTATGCGTTTTTTCTAATGGGACATGGTCTCATTAGTTTTAGCTACCCAAGGCTTGTTGAATTCAACTCTGTACTGATATGGAGTACAAAGTTTCTTGATTTGAAAAACAATGCTGCCTCTAAAAATAAGGTTGACACTTTTACGTGAGAATATATGAGAAAGTACAATAATAAATGAACTCGGCTACTTTCTTGTAGAGTTGAAATTGTAATTACATATGTATGCTTTAGTTAGATAGACCACTGTGTATTAGCGAAAAGATATTTTTCTGCCTATGTTGTATTCGCTTTCTGTTCGTTCTGGGGAAATGATTTTTCCCAGTTGTGGAAATAAAATGGACTGTATCAATCCCAACATGTTTTATTCCCTTGTTTTACCTTCATTTCTCATTTCATTAGGTGTATTAGAATACTTTGGCGTTAAGATGAAACTATAAAAACTGTCTGCATAATTTAGTACCCACTATTAACCACATAAAAATCAATCATAAGAATATGTGCCTTCCTTTGATGATCCAAACAAGCCATACGCGTACATATGATAATTATAAGTAAGTTAATTTCTCCTAAATTTCATATTAAATCGGCTCTTCCTCAAGGCTTCTTTGCTACATCTATTTAGTTTCAATGTTTATCAATGATATTGGTTCTGCTTTTTATGTCCTTTTATTTTACATAACGCAGATGATTTGTAATTTTACTATTCTGATTCCAATTTAAGTAATATTTTTGATAAATTGCAAATGAAGCTTTATCTGTCTCCAATTGGTTTCAAAGAAACCACTTAAAAATAGATATCAGTAAAACCAAAATAATGGTTTTTTTCAAACCCAAGGATTGATTCTAAAACTGTAGCTTAACGTCACCAAAAGGAGAGCGGTGATGTTTTGATATTTGCTGATTTGGCTGGACACTTTAAAACTAATTTGAATGTGAAGTATCAATAACAAAGGATGGAAACGATATCACTACAGCCATGCTTGCTCTACAACACGTGTTTAATAACAGTAATGACTATTAGAACACTTCCAGCCTTAGAAGCATAAAAGTTACTTGGTTAGTTTTGTTAGTTAGTAGTAGTGCGCACACTTGATGCTTGAAAGGGAAATCAAAGAGTAGACAATATCGTAATTTTTCACACAAGTTAAGGGCAACAGTAGGGAAGGGAAACCACGGATTGATTGCACAAGGTCCCCTGTTGTAAACTGAGAACATTTCTAAATAACTGCTTTATGAGCCTCTCCCCTATATTTTTGGTTCAATTACTGTGTGCAGATTGGTCCCCTCATTTTGTAATCCCAGTGAAAAGTATCATTATCTCATGATGCATTAGTGAAGAATGGAGACTCTGTGTTATTATTATACTTAATTTGTTGATCCTATTAATAAATTGGTTTGGAATTGAGTTTTACAAAAGCGATAAAGTGTTCAAGTGGTGGCACACTAAAACACGCAGCATGACTTTTCCTGGTACTGGTTGGTACTAAATGGTGCCCCACTTTCCACCCAGATTGTTCTCACAGTGTCCATTATATTACACCTTACTACTACAATCACTGCATTGCATAATAATCAGGATAATAGTACAAGTTAGTGGTCGTGGTACTGACTGACTGACTGTGTGAACTGAACTCGGCCAATTCCTATCACACAGTCAGTGTAGTGGTGTCGTGTTAATGTCAAACACTAAAAAACATGCACACCTTTTGTGTGCCGAACTTAGTAATTTGACTAATGGAACCTGTGCAATAGCACTCTACTTGTGCTGGAGAATATTAAACCATCATAGGGTGAAAATCAGTTCTAACTAACTAACAATGGAGCACACTTTTATTCACGTTGGTCATACATAGTTAATAGTTGAGTTGCTAGCAAAACCAGTCTCTGTCCGCGTAAAATGAGACACGTTAGCCTGTGCGATTCAAAGCACAGTCCATTGTGTGATTCCTCTTAATGATGAAACGGGTGCGTAAGTGAGAGAATGATATACACCATGGTGTCTCACAATAGAAAACTATAACTATCAGAATTTAGTTTGATGATAATACAAGTGACAAGCGTTATTTACTTTAGCATCCATGAAAATATTGCATGCATGTCCCAGTGAGAAGAAAGTTGCGTCCCACTCATATGATATGTGTATGAAAAATGGAATTGATTTATTCATCAAATTGATATGGCAGGGAATAAGTTTACATTACACACTAATGTGCATTTTAGTGAAAAAAAGAAAGCGCGAGCATTAAAGAAATTGCATTTTTTATCTGTAGTTTAGTTAGTTAGTGAGCACACTTGGACTTGAATCAGTGTAAATATTTTGCAGACTGGAAAACATTTCCCCTCGTTAGTTTACACCAAGTGTTTCATCGTCATAAACCGTACATATGCTATTCAATGGCCATTCTATCTTATTGAGATGAGCTATGAAACTAACTAACTAACTACCCACCTAAATATGAAAAGCCCACAGTGTTCGTTGAGTGGTGCAGAATGCATGTTTATAGTACACAGGGAAAAAACATGATATCCATACTTTTCCGAAACAAATATGCATGCTTACATTAGGAAATGGATATGAAAGTGAAGACCAAATTTAACTCCCTTGTTGAAAACTCGAGCCCGTTCCAGTATATAAACATTTGAGGCCCACACACATTTCGTTTATAGTGAGTGGCTCCCTAGTCCACTCGTCATAATAATAGAATCTTTTTTTTCAGCCGCATATTCACAGGGAAACACAGATTTGTTAGTTAGTTAGTTAAACCCACCTAAAAGAAACATACTTTCTACAATTTAGCTATCAAAGTCGTAGTCTAAAGTAGTGTTTGATCTATTCCACTGTCAAGCCTTTAAAATACGGATCACCTCTACTGCAGTAGGCAGTACAAATGTGAGAGCAATGCACTTGGCAGAAATTTAAAGTAACTATGCAATGTACACTCCTTATGGCAGTAATAACCCTGTACTCTCGATAAGATGCGAACATGAGTGCTTATATTCTTTTAGATTCTTTGTTCATTTGAGTGTATGCACTATTGGTAGTTGCAAGTTTGCCAAACTGATGTCAAGTTTTAGATTCCAATATAATGTAAGCACAACGTATGCCTTTTAACAGGGACTCCCGAAATGTGTAAACAAAATATATGAGGTTGGGAGCATTTTGTAGAAAAAAGTGCGATTATCAATCTGTCAAGTTAGTTAGTTGGTTAGCTATGGCATGGTAAGTGGTATATAGTGAGGAGTGATTTTATTTCCCAGATTTTCTCACGTCCTTTCGTTTCAAAACCGTTATAAAATCTACCAAATGGCTTTGAAATTTTCCCGTCCTCTGGCAAATTTCTAGGTTTGTTAACCAACTAACTAAATGAAACTATATTGCTAGCTAGGAAAAGTGTGAACGTCATGAGCGTTCACTGACTCCGCTCAACCATGGAGAGCCAATTAGGGAAGCTGTACAGTTGGTGACAGAAATATAGCATGTAAAATAATAGTCACATAGTTAGTTAGTAACTTACTGATTACTACCAGTTTTTGGAGCCCAGTGTAACCAATAAAGCTAACTAGATAGCAATCATTACTAACTAACTAAGTAACTAACTAACTTTAGTCAGTCAGAGCTCTTTTAAAAAGCCACTTTTTCTCCGCCTGAGCAAATCACACAAAAGCCACGTACAGGGGAGAGTATAGAAGGCAACTATATAACTTGTAACTCGCGATTTTAAAAGACTCTGTCGCACACTTTATAGGGGATTAGTATAGCTGAGGGCAGGATCGTGTCCAATTTTCGATGACACTGTAGATTCCATCAAGTGAAAGTCAAGTGTTCCATGATCTGTGAAAGTTGCGGTCGTTCTCATCACAAGCTCAAATTAGCATTATAAGTAGCCCATTAGTTGAACTCGAGTTAACCAAGGGTTGGATAGTTAGTTAGTTGAGGTTGCTCAACAAAAAAAAGTAGAGTATGTGTGTGAGTGTGTGTAAAGTTGTTGCCACAAAATGATTTATTCTGGTCTCGACAACAGTTTTTCGCTCAATTTGAGCTCCACAATATGCTCTTGATTAAGGGGGAAGGGCTTATGCATCATTCATTGAGTTCTTTGCGAGACTACTTGTGCTCACTTCTCATGTACTTTGCACAAGTTCCATCTCACATGCCATGGAGTTGCCAGTTAGTTAGTTAGTCATTTAGTGAGTTACTATGTGGAGATCATCATCATCATTTAAATGGATGGATGTATGGACTGCTGACTCCATTATGTAGTATGTATGAATGTATGTGTGTGTATGATGATGGCTTGTGCTCACATAATTTGTTCAAGAGGAATTGACAAGTCAAATATTTGAACGCCAGCTTTTGTTCTTTAGTTAGTTTTAGATTTCGGTTTTAAGAGCACTCGTCAGTTTGTAATCCATATCATGCGGAGTCGTTTTCGGACAGCATTTCCAATGGATGTTTTTAGCAGGTGAACTTGCCAACAGTGACATATTTAGTCAGTCAGTAGAGATTCATGTATTGAAATATTTTTGTAGATTATTAGATTCAATTTACAATGCACAATGATTAGCTCCATCATGCCATTACACATCTAATGCTGTTCATTTCATAAATTGGTTCATAGCAATAGTTTTCAACGGCGTTAAGTATTTAGTCGTGTTGCATAGTAAAACCTTATTTTAAGTCACCGGATGAAACAGAATTCGAATGAAACAGGTAAGAAATATGTTGGAGTTAGATACACACCCATAATGATTAAGCTCTCCAAAACGTATAAAAATTAACAGTATGCACTATTCAACTTACGGAGCAAAAAAGACAAGTTAGAAATACTCGGACCCACCATACTGTACCGTAACTTTATCACTCAATATATATTTAAAGGATCAATGCATTTTACGATCAAATCCAGAAGAGGGTCCTGACAAACCTATATGATGGTAATATGACTACTAAACCACTCCAGGATCCCACAAATGGGCACAAGTGCACTCACTGCAGCAAACAAAGTCGGACCAAAAGGGTCTCACTCTCAGTCAGTCAGTCTTACAACGAACTGTGTTTGAAAACACACACGATCTTTACCAATGTACATAGCAAACTGAACCCATTCTACACTTTTTTCATGACCAAATGATGAAACGAATTAATTTTTGTTTATAGCGACAATTTTCATGCAATAGTAACACAAATTTTAAGATTTATTTGTGAATTCACATGCATGTTTCTTTAATAGTAAAATATTTAGAATTTTATCATCTTGGTTTTACAATCTGACTGATTATTGATTGGCTATCTGGCTTGTGGCAACCAAAATAGCCGCATTGCAAGCTCATCGCATGCACCCATGTTTTGGTTGCGGCCGCACGCCCTGTCATCCGATTGTCATCATCTTTCCATTAGGAGTTACAAAAATGGGGAAACCAGAAGTTGGCTACATCCTCTCTCCTTACATTTGAGGAGCCCAATGAGTTGCTGACAGATATGCTCCACCTGAAATTCAGAAAGGATGGCCATTTGAACAACTGTTGGGTGAAATGCTTGCATACTGCCAACTTATGGAAGTCATAGAACTGTCATCGGGATCTCATCATATAATCTCGTGAGCACTTGAGCACTACTTATGACACTGATCTTAAATACACAGACTCCTCACATGTGTAATTTCCTTCTTCATAGGCTGATTTTCATTCATCCTACCTAACCATTCACATTGTGCATTCTAAATTGGTAATTTTTTGGTGTTTAGCAGATTTTATTTTCTCTCAACAATGCCCAAAAGTGAAAAATCTTAGAATGCTACTGCAAACACTGTGTACTGCAGTTCTCACCGTAGTTTAAATTTCCACATAATGCACAAAAAGCTAATGCAAGGGAAGCTACACGATTTGAACTATGAACATTCTACCCAAACCAAAGCCCCTAAAATTTAGCATATAGTCAAAGCAAATGAGTGGAGTATGTATAATAATAATGAAACGAGCCATTCCTTTTGTCTGGTGAAAATAAAGTTGGACCGACAACAGAACTTCAATCACCTTGTTTATTTATTCAGTGGAAAAATTCTAAACACATCTTGTGACGCGGACGGGTGAACTTTTCCTATACTCCATGGATGTTAAGTACTGTCGAATTCCTTGTTCCAACTCACTAACTAAGTCAGTGAATGCAACATTAAAAACTCTGTCTTTTTCTAACTAACTAACTATTCACATTATCTTAGTTAGTTAGTTAGAGGCATGTTTAGTTAGTTAGACCATATTGTTTTCTCTTACTGACTGAATACCAAGAATTGTCAACACAGGAGTTAGTTAGTTAGTTAGTTAGTTAGTTTTAGTATTTTCATGACCATTGCTTTCTACGTGCTAGGAAAACGACTTGAGTTGCTAACAAACTACCACTCTTTCCTATTCTTGTGTTTACTTTTTTGTGCAACTAGCTAACTAACTAACTACTCACTCATCCTTGTACCAAGATACATGTTATGGGCCAGAAAAATCCGTTAAAAAGGGAACAGACAAATAAGCATTTACAAACACAGAGCAAGTCTCATGAAAGGTCGAATTGCTTTTGAGTGGGTGCACTATTCAATACATAAATTTATTATGTTTAAGCCTATAGAGTTACTTTTAGTTGGTCGCATTAGGAAAATTCTCCATGCAGCAATAAAAACTTTGCATGCAGGGAATTATAGCGCGTGACAGCTACATTAGATAGAACTTGATTTTTATTTATACATGGATCCTAAATAAGATTAACACAACCCAGAACTATTTTTTAATGCTTTATGATACATTTCTTTCTCGGAATTATTATTTCCTTTTGATCATCTAACCTATTAAGTCTTCATTATGTATTAAGTGCGGAATTCATAATGACGGATACCACAGTAATTTGCCCGTGGTCAATAGCAAAGCGAATGCGAATCAAGCGGATCCCCTTAAGTTTGCATATCATTCAAAAGTGGATCACAATCGATATACAAAGTGTCACTAGTGGGCTAACGAAACATGAAATATTAGCAGATTTAACACAGTTTTTGGAATTCCGATGGCTCGGATATTGGGGTTAGTTATTCAAATTTCATATATGCATCTTTGAGAGAAAATGAGAACAGAGCTCGTGTCATTTTTCTCACAACACAACGCTAACTAACTAACGTCACCTTAAATCATCAAACAAGGATTTCTGGAGTCGCCTTCTTCGGTCTCTTTGGGTAAGAGAGTGTGGTGGAGCCAACAGTTCCTATTCTTATTTACATGAGCAAATCGATAAAAATTTAATAGTTAGGTGAACACACCAGGCAGGCATGTCTTCCACTGTTCCCAATCATGATCCCAATGCATTCTCAAACGACGAGCCAATACACTCATTTTAACCAGCAGTTGCACTCAATGCACATACTGTAGAAGCACAATACGAGATTCTGGTAAAAATTGAGCGAATATTGTATTACTTTTTTAAAAATCCCTTCCACAGCATTAAAAAGTCATTAATCAATAGGCAAGCTCTAGAGACTAAAGTGCAGCCCTTTCATCCTGTACAAGTGTACTACACTAATTTCACAAACTAATAACTAGCCAAAGCGAAATGACAAATGACAGTGGCTCACATTGCTGTTTCAACACTAAACAAACTTGGAGCATACTGGGAGTTCCCGCTGCACGTCACGACCGTAATGTACATATGTATATACAATGCAGGGTCCCCACCCCCACTAACTAACTAACAGCATATTGTAGCGGAAATAGGATCAAATGTCTTCATACACTAGTGTATAGTCTTGGCATTTTCAGCTAGCATGCGATAACATGGGAGAGTCATATGCATTTGTGTGTATTTGACGTACTAGCTGAAAATGCCCAGACCATAGTTAGTTAGTGGTCTGGTTTTTTTGATGATCGTATTTACACACGTGTAGTTTGATGAGCTACTTCCTTCACTTGACTTCATCTTCCTTTCACTTTTACGTCCCATAAGACTTTTTTCTCCACCGTATCTGCTTTTCCCATCCCGATCAGTGCTCATTCATATTTTTATCTATTTATTTGTAGTACGTAGTAGTAAGTTCGGTAGCTAGTTAGTTTTCTGCACCGGACTCGCTAGCTAGCTACCTAACTAACTAACTATATGGGTAATTAACTGGCAGTTAGCAGGAGGATATCGGATTTATGGATTTTCGTTAGAGTTAGTGAGTGAGCCATGTGAACAAGTCTCATGGTAACTCAATGCGTGTATTTCATTTTAGCAAACACGAGTTTTGCAAGATATAGAATAACTAACTGGCTTGCTTATTGTTGCGTTATAAACATTTTGAAATGAAAAATGTTTCCTTAAAACTTTGGATGGAGCCCATACTTACAATTGCGCAATTGGTGGCGTTTAATTCCGTTGCAAAAAATTTACAGAAGTTTGAAAAATCGAATACACTACCTTCCGGTCGTATTAACGTGAATATTAGGCAAACTTGTCAGAATATTTGTCATTTTGGTTTTGTCGTCAGCAAATAGGCATTCTTGTATTAGTGCAGTCTGTTTCTACAGCTTTGGTAGAATGATTAACAATTATTGTATGCAATGTTTCAATTTTATAGTTAGCATTGCAACTACAAGTCTTTTTCAACGTATGCCTAAATCAGCAATCTCAGCAATGGAATGGGTACACTGTGGAGACATCATTTAAAAAACTACAATCGAGCAACTACTCCTTATTCGATTAGTAAAAGATAAAACAAAAGTAAATTGCCTTTAAAAGAAAATACACACTGGCCAGTTACTACTATAGCGAACACGGGTAGTTTCGTTTGTAGCGGAACCTAGTGCTTCAAATCTATACTTGTTCAGCAACTCAACTCACCCTCTAGCTGTAGCTTGTAAAAATGGCCACAAGATGAGTCTAAAATTTTTTTCAAGGAATATTAGTGTCAGAGTCTCCGAGTTTCATTTCACATATTCCAAAATTCCAACAAAATACTGAAAGATTAAAATGTTACAATTTTAGTGTAGCGTGTAATTTAAAAAAAATCTGTTCTATAGGGGATTTTTTAAATGTTAGACTTAGATCACTTGTTTATCATCACTAGAAGTTGCAGTAAATCTGTGGTACAGTTTGTCATGCTGCATTTCAACGTGGATTGAAAAATTGCTTTAAATGTTATTTAGTCTGTTGCTGCAAGTGTAGATATGTTTTGGTCTTTGGGTCAAATGGCTGCGTTCAGTATACATATCAATAGAAAACTGACTTCCATCCTTTAATGTAGCTTCATCTTTATGGCTCATATATGCGAAACTACTAATCCAATAATCCTCCAAAATAGAAACATTCTCAAAATTATCTAGCACAAAAATATAAATTAATCCTGGTAAAAATCTATCATAATAGGGGCATCTACAAACGCCTGTGTAGCCCGGTAACTCGGTAATTTTTCCAATGTATTCAGACAAAAATCGGTACTCGAATGTAATACGCCACTATCCCGGTGCATTTGCGTGCTCTGTTTTGTCTTTGATGAAAAAGCTTCACTTCTTTCATTACCTCATCGCATTAATCTATAGCTATTTTTGCCGTCTACATTCGTTAAGATACAAAGCCTTTTTTTTAAAAAATTTCGATCAGATTAAAAAGTAACACTGTATTAATAAAAATCCGATTGAAAAACATGCCATGCAACAAAGGAAAGGAAAAAGCCAATAACCGAAGCAAACGACAGGAAAGTAAGTAGAAACCCTATCCTACCGCTTACATTGAAAAGCTAAAGGAAATATTCAATGAGAAACATTTGAATTTTGCTCACTAGATGCCATCAAAGCATTTGTTCCTGGTGAACGCTATTTGGAAGGGCAACTAAAACTGAAACAGGTTTCTCCAGAAGGAGGCTCTTGTGAGAACGAGAGGCCGATTTCCGCATCCTTAGGCCAATGACAAGGTTTCTCCCCTCTTTAATATCATTAGTCTTTCTTTCTATATGAAATACATATATGTAAAAAAACGAACAAACTGTAATCTTGTTTTGCTGCATTTTAAAGTCAATTGGAAATTTTTTGCAAACGCTATATTACTCAATGAAAACTTAAGTCAGATTAATGTCGGATAATGGGAGGGGTAATAAAACTAATGTGATTAATATAGCGTTATCTCCGTAGCTCCTATATTTGCAAATTTATATCGCATTCAGTTCCCGATCGATCTTGAGCCACTCGCTGTAACTTTTTTATTTCAATAGAACCCTTTATTTGAGAAATTAGGTACTTTAACCCCTCGAATCTGTAGCCTTAAAAAACACTTGTACAAATAAGACACGGCATACCTCCAGCAAATCAAAGGAGCCAAATTACAGTGATCACCGAGCTCAATTTTTGGAACACACAACTAACTAACTATCATCTGGCTGGATAACTTTGTTTTCTTCCTAAAATGACTCTGTTTGGAATGAACATCCAATATCTCACGTCCTGCAGTGCACTCAATAACTAACTAACTAACCAAGTCCCATTATCTCCACTATACAGTGCATGCGTAACATACTGTACGGATTCAGAAGCCGACTCTGTCGCCTCCATTTTTTGCTGATTACAAAACGTTTGTGGTCAAAAAAATTTCCTTCTCCTCCTTTCTGTGGTTATTCCCTTTACATATGCTCTCAACAACTCAATCAAACCCGCCAATAAATAAATGGCGGTACACTTTGACGTGGTTATAGTATTAGCAATATACATCTCAATCTGAAACTTTTCTGGCCTCACCCCAGTAAGCAAATGTAAAAAATGGATACTTTTTTTACATCGTAAAATCTTTCAATTGAATACAAAGAACATAACAATTTCATATCTGTGTGTACAGTTCATTCTCCCTTAGTAACTAACTAACTATAACTAATATTATATGGGAGAAGCTCATTCTATAGCTAATAGCTTTACAGTGCACACTAATTACTTGGCACATACAAGTGAGTCGTCATACCGATGATGAGCACCAAAAAATAAATATTTCAAGCTATATGAACTTCTCAACCATACAGTTAGTTAGTACTTACACTTTCTGGACGCAGCGTACAAGAACCAACTGAATGATGTATATAGTATGTAATCTGTGCACTACACTCCTTTTTTCCAACACCTTCATTGACGAGTAATTAAGAAATTTTATAGCTTGTACTACAACGTCCAAACTAACTAACATTTTTTCCGTACAGTACTCACTCATAACTACTCATAATAGCCAGTCAGTCATAGTGTGAATCTCCCTTCTTTTCGTATCACTTAAAATGTCGTGCGCACTCTGTAACTGACTGTATAAGAATCCCACACGAAGTTAGTTACTTAATGAACGAATTTAAGAAAAATTACGCATTATATAATGTTAAAAATGTCACTCCAGATGATGACTGACTGCACATAGTATAACTAGTAACTAATGGTCATTCCATTTGGGACACTTAGGATGATGATTACGAGATTGTAATTACTTGATCATGTCAAGTCCATTATGACTGTATCCGTGGTAAAGTGGTGATGTTGATGAGATTTTTTTTTGAGCACCGTATTCATAAATACACGAATGTGTGTGGCATATTTTATGGCCTAATGGCTTATTCTTCTCTCCATCTAACTAACTATGGTGTCTTATTCTTCCCGTTTATTATCTTTCAATTCTGTGCCCTGTCTCCCATTTAACTCTTAGTTAGTTAGTTAGCTGTGCTGTATGATGTGCAATTTGGGTGTTGTATGCATTTTAGTTTTTGCTCACAGCTCACACACATATATATGCACCACTATTATCATGATTATCACATCCATGTGTGAGGCATTCCTCATTATTCCAATTATTGCATGGATGCGCTCTTTTGTTAGCCACGGCACATTATGAGCACTAGACTTGCCTCACGCACAATGCGGAATGGCATTTGGCAGGCCAGGCAGTAGAGCAATTAAGACGTGTCTCATTATGATTGCACACTAGCCGGGAATTCTTGTAGTCATGGTGGAAAAAGCCAAAAGTATAATGTGCTCTTTTGAGATTTTTGCATTTTGAAGATTCGTTTGCTGTTTTCAATTCATTTAGTTCTCACCAAATACAAAAGAGTAAAAAAATTATACTGGTTTGGCACTTTATTTTCTTGTTGTTTTTAAAGACAGTGTAAACCCAAAGCTTCAGATTTTAGCCTGAGATGGTTTAAAATTCGTGAAAAGCCCTGACTTTAGTTGTCATCTAAAACTACCAAAAATAAAAAGCGCAGATACTCATTAAGTGTATCATTGCATCACACCAAGCGCTCTCACTATGCAATCTTGTGTAGTGAAACGAACATCTGACTAGTTCCCCGAAAATGGCCAATGACTTGGCCAACTCACTAACGAAACAAACTTTGGTGAACAAAGGAAGCGTGTCCGTACATACAAGTAAATGGGAGTAGTAGCAGAATCAACTAATGTATGAAATCATTAACAGGATTTTAAATTCAATAAGCCTCTAACTTATTGTGGACCAAGTCGAGCAATTAACTTGGCAAATTAACTTGCCGTCTTCTCTAATGAACTTTTTTCCCATTGTAGTTAGTTAGTGAACTACACACAGTCTTTTGTTTAACACTATTTGAATACAGGCGGTGCTCCTGTGATCAGTGAGACGAACCTGAGAAAGACAAACTTTTCTGGTGGAAAGAATGTAAAAAAAACCGTCTTATTTAATTCCATGATGATCATCATTAGTAGGCACAAGTTAGAGCTATGTAAGTAAGTGCACAAGATTTAAGTTTGTAAAACTGTCCCAGCTGGCGGTCTCCTCAAACACTTGTTTTCTCTTTTAATGCCACAACAACTGGCTGTATTTAATTACATGATCCTGTAGATTTCTATGTGATTTGCACTCGGAAAAGAATGGATCTGTTTTTTTCTGTAGTTTGCCGCCTTTTGCGCTCTAAATTAGGAATCTTTGAACCTAAACGACGCATTTGAATTTGCAATAGATGCAACTGGATTTTTCTGCAAATATATATCTAACTAACTAACTAACTAACCAAGTAACTTGTCCATATGGCGAGATTAGTTATTCTAACGCACAGCAGCAAATTAACAAGAATTTGGTCAGTCAATGACTCTTATGGAAACATTTATTTAAAATACAGTGACTATATATATATGCGACAATGGAGCAGCTTCCGATTTCTGTATTATGAAATGCATTTATGAAATAGACAGCACTATAGCACTACAAAATTGCTACTTTCTACCTACCACAGACTATATAGCATTATAAGTGAACCCAAAAAGAGCCCAAACTTACCAATGTGGATTGAATCTGAACATTGATTGAAAAATCCAATTTTTCCATGGCTTAAACCCCTATTTCACACACTTTGAGTGAGTTTAGCTCAAAAAGTAATGAAAATGTAGCCATCTAATGAATTTGCAAGTCATGCCCTCTCATTGTCTGTGAGTTTGTTTGTTTTTCCGTACCAGAAAACAGGAGCAAATTTGGACAAGGCATTTTTTTTATTTACTTACTACATTAGACAAACTAGAGCTGTGTGAAAAATGCGTTGGGTTGGGTGCATCTAAGTTAGTTAGTCAGCGATCGTCATTGTGTAATATATATTACCTGCACATTAGTCTGGTCTGGGCACACGGATGAGCCGGTGGTTTTTTCCAAACAATAGACTCGAGTGGAGGTAGTAATATTAGTTAGTTAGTTAGTTAGTGGTCGTATTAACTAACAACAAACTAATGATACATACCGCACACAAGCACACACGCATTTGGGAAACAATGGGAGACAACAATGGCCGGCTTTTTTGGAGCACCGTGAATCAACAAGTAAACAACAAAACGTTGTGCCCACACACCGGATATTAATTTGTGGACCCAAAAATTTTACCTTATTACAGAATCCTATCATGATGATTATTCATCTTTTGTATTATTCCAGTCATATTCAGGTAGGCAGGCAGTTAGTTAGTGTGTTGTTTTATCACATGAGAAAGGGATCCATAAAAAGAGTAGCTATAACTAACCAACATAGAAAATTTCCGTCTTTGTTCATGTACTAGTATGTGTGTACCCAAACTATGGATTAATTTATGAGGTGAAATCTTTTTTTCTTACGTTTTTTTCACACATTGATTCCTTCCTGACAAGGGGAAACAGACGGTGATCAAAAAGTCATCTAATTTGCTTCTCATCCGTACGAGTAAATGTGCATGGTGGTTTAACGTAAAGGTTTGGAAAAAAATGTGGGACTAAAAAGGGTCACTAATTCTCCATACATGGCACAATAGTGAGCAAGAATAATACAAAGGATCAATTTCTCTGGAAAAAATCATGTGTATATAAAATGTTCAAGTTTTTCTTGTTTACTCCTGAAAGTAAATAACTAACAAACATAAGCAAAAACGAACACACTGACTGAATGTGTGTATCAAATAGTTAGTTAGTTAGTTAGTTAGTTATGCTATGAGAACTGAACTGATCAAGGCGGATTCATTATGGCTGTCAATTGGACTTCAAAAGACAAAAAGATGCCGCTGTCAACAATGAAAAAAAAAACCCCTTTTCATTCCCATCAAACTACTAAATGATTACTAGAAACTAACAATGTGTAGCTATACACTACAACAGGCTGACAGCTTATGCAAAAACAAGCATCAGGGTCATTACAACGCCTAATATTCCTAAAAACACGATCTGTCACTAACATGCCAATCACTTATTGCTTCTGGTACAGCCAACCATGTTAGCCAGTTAGTTAGTTAGAAAAGGGAATTTCAATTCTAACAAGTTACTGCTATGCTAGCTAACCAAGCTCACTAAAAAGCAACTGACGGCCAGTGCATGCATAATACAGTGCACTATCCTATGCTACTACCAGTACACAAATGGATTGTGATAAAAAATGAAAATCTCATAAATTTGATCCTTGTCAGATGGGAACATACACCATTTACTACTCCATGTCTTGTGTATATAATGTGTGTGTACTTATCATAAGCATTTTTTGCACACGACATGTTGAGCAAACAACAGATTGAGCTCAGCAACAACATGATTTATAAATGAGTTGGTTTCGTTGATCCAAATGTACAGTTTTTTTGGGAGTCTCTATACTAAATGACCTCTGCGGTCAAATTATGATGTCTTCATTTGACGGTCTATTTCCCTAAATCCACATAAAGTGTGAGTGTGAGCAAATCAGCATCTGGGTTCCATGAGAATCATCAAAGGGTTGTGGAAACATTTGAGCCATTTGAACTGGAGCTAGTTACTGTAGTTAGTTAGTTGGTTGGTTAGTTTTTGGTATGGACTCAAGGGAACGCCTGTTTAGAATTTTCCCATGGTAAGGCCCAAACCGCATAGATAAAGTCCCAGTTCCAAGTGCTTCTAACTGGAATAAAAATGTATCATCTTATAGTTAGTGGTTTGGTTAGGTAGTAAATGTAATATTTGAGGAGCCTTGAATACATGTACTGTGAGAGAGTAAATGTATTGAAAACACGGACAAATTGAAAACTGCTACAAGATTGTCATCCCTTGGGAATCCCATATGGATTCAGTCAGTTGTGAGCAAGTAATTAGTGACTTGAATTTGTCTCAATTGATTCATTCTTGAGACAAGTAAAAACAGCAGGCGACTTTTTTTGGCCACGGGCCATAAAACTTGGTAATAGATGATACTTTTTTACTTTTGCTATGAAGTTAGTTAGTCATTTAATACTCAATTCCCATTGTATAGCACAACCCAGTAGAATTCAAAAGTTGATTATTATTGTTGACTAACTAACTAACTAACATCTCATTTATGAAACACACTTGTAGGCTCATGATATTTATATGGATACACAAATCTGACAAGATGGAAATGAAGGATTCTTTGATATTTCAATTGCCCGTATATTTAAATGTGTATTTTCAATGCAACCGACTACTGGTCTCGTAATAATATATTTCTTTTTGGGAGTGCCGATTCTCTATATAGATTCACGATTAAGGGAAGCCTACCTGAATTACTCGCTTTTCTATTCAAATTTATTATCCATTCCTGATTTTAACGAGACTAGATTCAATCGTTTTGATCATAAGTTATTTTACTTACTTACTTCCATACATACATACACTTGAATCTAAAAAACATTCATGTAGGCTGGCTGGCTGGCTATGGCACACAAATAGTGATTAAATTCCCAGTTAGTTACTTAGTTTAGTTGCCATGAATTGTAACTGCACACAAATACGTTCTTTGAGCAAGCTCGTATTATAATGGCCAAGCACACTAAAAGCATCTTTTGTCCTCATCCCCATGAATTTGTCTATACAGGAGTCGACCTCAATAATTAATAAGACTTTAACAAAAGGATGCCCAAAAAGCGTTCACAGTTTCCCACTTTGAGGAAAGCAAACAATAGCATAGTCGTAGACTGCCGGCGCAAAGTAAATATATTTAGTTAGTTGGTACACAGAAGCAATCTGTGTGTGCACAGTCAATATAATCACAACAATGGGATACAACTTCTGCCACTATAGTTAGTTGTCCCAAACGCGTTCAACAACGCAAACACACAGCATTTATTATTATTATTATTATTATCCACACAAGACAAGAAATGGCCGAACTCGCTCGCTCACTTACCAAGCAAACAAAAAGATAAAGACACTGCCATAAAAACAACTGAACCTATTCGCTATAGACTTTTCTTCTTCTTTAGTTAGTTAGTTAGCTATGTTTGTGAAAATAAGTTTTTTTCTGTACATCGATCTCATCCCCTGCAACCAACAATCTATATACTACACTACTGACTAGACTATAGATAAGAACAACAATGAGAAGAAAAAAAGCTGTACACTGGCAAATGATGAACTCATCTGGCTTTATCCTATAGTACAAAACGGTGTACACGCCATAAAACAGTTAAACGTTTTTTTTCTCCCTTCACACTATTATCAAATCATATAATATACATTTAGCTTACAGTTGTAAATGAAAGCTATATAGGGACTGACGAAGGTCCATTGTTCAGTGATTTCATAAAGCCAATATTTGAATGCCTTTTGGCGTCAACCACAAATGTGTGACAAATTTCACTTATGTACATATTTTATGTTCTTGTTTGGTTTCGTAGTTCTCACCATTATTGGGCAAAATTACACTCTTGTATTGTTTGTACACAGAGTCAAATATGGTAACTAACTACCAAGGATATGTTATTCTGTATGTATACGAATGAAATCAGGATCCCAATAGTTAGTTACTCAGGTCATTACAAGGCGACAGACTGGCTTTGTATTATTTTTTTCTATGCAACATTAGTACCGTAAGAAATATGATATGATCGAGTAGGTGGTTTGAATTCCCCTGCAGATAGTTTGTTGGTTTTGTTTGGAGTAGCAAACAAACAAGCATAGCCTGAGTGAATGGGAACAAACAAGTTATTTGGAGGATGACATATCGTATTTAGCCGATCATGATGATGCAAAGATCAGCATTTGACTTCTGTGTGTGTGTGTGTGGGTATAATCATCATTTGGAGAGCTAAAAAATTACGCAACGCTACTTGATGGATTGAAAGTAACTTTGAATTCAGGGTACTCGGGTCGAGTTTATCAGTTAGTTAGTTAGTTAGTTGCAGAATCTTGCCATTTTTAGGGATGAATGAAGAATAATAGAATGACAGTGTGTGAAAAGCTTTTACACGGAGCTAATGTAACCACTATTTTACCGAAAATAAAATAATAGATCATGTAAAAAAAATTTTTATGACACAGACACATTGACTTTGCATGCGATTCATAGAATCGAGAAATATTTTCAAAAATCTTTTTTCCGTATTCGTCAGATCAAAGCTATATTCCATTCATTTCAAATAATCAATATATCCCAAAATCGGTCGGTCCGGTTTAGGGTCAGCCGGTAGGAAACCCTAACTGGCCAACTAACTAACTACTTACACCAAACATAGGGGAGAGAAACACAATGGACCACATATAATAGTTACAAGGTAGGCAGACTAGACATGATGATCATATAATCATAATGATGATAGCAAAGTGTTTCTTATTGTGTAAGCTCATAGCCAACTCAAGAGCTCATTTACGTCGGCATCATTTGTTCTCCCTTATAAGGCCGGAGCGGACCCAAAGGAGTCGTCGGTCCTTTGTCCAAATCAACCCATCTCATCATATTAGATACTCAAACTCACTCCTTGGGATAATCTGACTTGTTGGAATCATCTTCCCAGCAGCTCACACTGTACACACAGCTTAACGACATCATTTCTAACATTTTCACGAACCTTCTAAAACTATAAGTCTAACTAACTAACTAACCAACTCAGAATTCAACAAGTTCCCTCTCAAGTGCTTATATACTATTGGAGAGTTGTGGCTAGTTGGGAGGTCGCCTCTCCCAAACACTAATTAGCACCTCCACTCGTACACTCTTTACCTATGCTCATCTCTACAACTCATTATTACACTTTGGTGTACTTAATCTTGTCGTGGTCTGCCATCAGGTTGCTAGGCAACCACTATGAGCTACATTTTGCTCTATAGTTAGTAACATTCACAATCACAGGAGTGACGAGTGAGTGAAAAATTGATTTTCAAATTTCATTCATTGTGATTTTTAGTTACGTAGCTAGTTAGTCTGCCATGAGGAAGTTTTTCAAAAGCGGATTGTCATGGCAACCTTTACCCTTACCATTGGGTTTGACTCGGACATGTAAAAATGTATTAATTCGTAATTAAAGTCAAAGCTCACGTTTTGATTGTAAAAAAGAGATTTAGTAAAACCAAGCCACGAACTGCCTACTCATGCTCTCTTAAAACAGTTATAAGGCTCCTAATGGGAGTAATTTATTAAAGCTTAGAAATTAACTTCCCATTCATGCATTAAAATATTGTTCACGTGAAAACTTGGTGATATGCAATCATAATCATCATCAGGATATAGTGGTGAGTTTGAGTTAGAAAAGTGGCTGTCAAGTCTCCTTCTCGTGTATAGACGTCACTATAATCTCAAAAGTCTATACACTCGTAAAAGAGTTTTAGCTATTTAGTTAGTTAGTGTGTGGGCTTATTGCCTAATTATATGAGCTCTTTTTCACGACTGACGAGACTCCTACACACATACACAAACTCGTTCATTTCATTTCATATCTGTGTAATAGTTGGGCAAAATTTCTGTGATTAGACCCGTCCTCCTAATTGCAAGGCTTTTCACTATATATTATGCTCATCTAACTGACTGAATTGAGCAATTAGCACAAATATTGGCTCCCACACAATCATGCCAAACACTAACTAACTAACTAATAATGTAGGTAGTGTGAACTCTCTCTCTCTCTCTGAAAGTATACTCAGTCAGTCAGTCAGTACGAGTGTGTTTAGCTAGTCAGTTAGTTAATTAGTGGTGGTTGTCGAAAATTATTGCGCCATTAGCTCTTCAAATATTCATTACATGTATTTTGCACTGTACTATGCTTCAGTTAGTTACAAGGCTCGTCATACTCCATAGCAACAAAAAAACTAACTAACTAACCGACCGAGCGAAGTTTTTATTTTCAAAATCTATATTCCCCGGACTCAAAACTCCGATTTGAACTTATATAAAATGTTATGCATATCAATATCAATAGGTCGTAGGCAATAGTAAGTAGCGTTTACATGCATACAAATGAGACAAGCCCTATTTATAATATCTCAATCAAATTCTACGCCACATTACATTATACACTGGTGTGGTGTACTATAGTGAATACATTGATGATAGTTGGTTAGTTAGAGAAGTGGAAATAAAGATTCCCATGGGGGCTATAGTACATGAATCGATAAATAGTGTAAAAGTGGTTATTTCACCCACCACACACTAACCAACTTGAAAGTTGACTATTAGCGCGTATCGTTTTACACAGTGGATGATGAATGGTCAGTCTCTCTAGATTATTAATATATGGATCTAGGAAGAGTAATAGTCATAATGGGCAATCACGAGGAAAACAAAGGAGTTGGGTGAAACAAAACTCCCATCATCATCATCATGGACACATTAAATGAAGCCGTGTAGTGTGGTGAACTCCTACTTGTGAAAACTGGAAGGTGGTCTCTCAATAATCATGATATTATACATAGTATACGACTTAATTTCTTGGCTACTTTTTATAACTAACTAGCTAGCTATCTGTGACTAGGGCTCAGCCTTAAAAAATATGTGTGGAATGAGACCAGCATTATGTATGGGAATGCCCACCTTATAGCCTAATGTTATTATCATAGCTATGATTTGTGAGCTATGGCCCTCAAGTCAGTAATTTAGGGATCACGATATGCCACCACGCCAGAGTAATAAAAATATTTCTCAAATGACTATATATTCTTGTAGAATGTATGTGTAATGAATTAGTTAGTTGGTAATGATAAATATACCCCTTTTAGCATATTAAAGCACCAATTGGAGTTATATAGTTGGCTTTGTCAGTCGGCAAAGCGGTGAATAAATGTTGAGTTATCGCGTGTAATATGAAATGCATCTGCAGCATGATATATTATGGTAACCAACGGGAATTTTGATGAAACAAGTAAATATGAAAATTGATAATGATACTGATCAGATAAATAGCCGATTCCAATGAAATTGACTACAGCCAGAGAAGACGAGTAATGTACACTGCACTGTGAGTGAATATTGTTATCTCAGTCGGAGCAATAAAAATGATTGTACTTGTAGTATTTAGTACTTGAAACTTGAAACTAACCAACTTCCTTTATGAGTGGGAACATATAGACTAACACATAGACACATAATTTTTATTTCGTTAGTATTTTGGTATGGAGCTAACTACTACTAACTAACTTGTATAGCTAGCTAACAATTACAAAGTGATGCCGACTGTATGTAAAAGAATGGACATGGGGGCATAGTAATAAGGATGATAAAAATCTCACCTGCCGAGATGTAAAATGAAAGTAGCCAACGTGATGAAAATATTTGACCATTTCAAATTAAATAGGATGGAGCAAATAGGTTTTATTTAACATTTTTTTTTCATCCCAACTCTCTTTTCTTCTGGACATTGTCTGTTCAACATACACACAGGAAGAGCAAAATGAGTTCACATTACAATAACAATAACAGTAACATAAAAGCTTAATAGCGTGAACCAAGAGCTTTAAAATCCAATGGAACCGGGTGTGTTATCTTCTTATGGTCGTAAATGAGAAATGATAAAAATGTTATACAAAAACTAGTCCATATAAGTGCAGGTGAATCCCATCAAATGGACTAATCACTGGAAATAATGTGCAAATCACATTCTCTTAATTCATAAAACGTTCTAACCGAATGGAATGGAATACACAACGGCCCTAGTTTTTCTTCAAAAGTTGCTATAACTATAGCATAAACATTAACATACTAGAACTTTCGTATCAACGTAGTCCAACATAATATGCTAGCAATAAGTAAAGGAACAGATACTCTTATTATAGATCATTCATTATGAAAATGTTCATGGGTTCAAGTAAACACCGAAATCCTATCCAAGTGAATAATTTTACTCCATCTTACTGTTAATGAACGGTGCACTAATGAGGACTGGTAGCAATTAGTGAAGCATGATTATTATTACAGCTCACTTATCTATCTATCACTCAAAACATACTATAGAAAATATACAGGAAACTAACTCACAGTGCATGAGTTTCTTCTTGTCCATGCATCTAATAAAATTCTGTTATCATCATCATGATGAATAAAGTTCTCACTCAGTCAGCCCATGGTTTAACCTTTACTGATGAAATGTGACCTCGAGAGCACAAAACATGCACATTATGAACGCTTTATTGTCTCATTGAGAATGTTGCACACAAAGGATGAATCTATCGAGTGATTAGTAAGCCATTTGTTAAAAGTCGTCAGAGAGAGAGAGAGCCACTAGCCATGCAGTCATATTCTTCCTGACCACAATTCAATCAGCAAGTCTATATTTGGTGCACCTGAGTGAGGGAGTAAAAACCTATATAGTCAGTCAGTCAGTCAGTACAAAGAATTGAGCTGTTCACAATTCAATTAAGGTGTGAAAAGGAAAATTCACGTTTCCTGACCTTCTCCATTCACGATTTCATTCGGTTCGCTGACACTGTACAATACAGCACGTTCGGCAACCAACAACAGTAGCTCATTCACAAATCCATTGTGATCATGCATAATAATAGCTCGAGCCGTCGTCGTTTTCATTATGCATATATATATGTAGGCTCCAAAGAAGAAGTTATTTAGGATAGTCGTGTTCCCTGTACACAACAGCAGTGGATGGAATTAATGATGATATTGAAAATCTGCCCTCCATATTTTGGTCGCGCTGCAGCTAGTGCTATTTGTAAGAGCCTATGTTGGGAGTTCATAGAAAGTTAGTTAGTTGGTTACTTTTTATTGCCTTCTTAATGTGTTGTTATGATGAATACATTGATACCTGTTGCCACATTCATAAAAGTAAATGCATCGTGTCCACCTCCTGTCCATTTGCCCAAAATGGATTCAAAAGGGCAGCTGCCTTTTTGTGCTCGTTTGAATACAGATAGTGAATAGATGCAGGTTGTTATAGATGGATATCTGTGATTGTTGGACTACGAATGCTATACTGGAACGAAAAAAATAAATATTGTGATGCATGCAATAAAAAATGAATACATGTTTTTGTACGAGTTTTTTATACATTAGGTTGTTGATTACTAATTAACATGGGTACGGGTTGAGCTTTTGTGCTTGCATAAGTTTCATTTAGTTAAACGATAAGATAGGCCATTTAAACGATTTTAACAAAAATAGTAAAATAAAGCAAACACTAACATAGAACAAAGAAAATTTTGGATTCGGAGCTCATATTTTTCTACAGCGGGATAATTTGTGAGAGAAAAAATCCATACTGTAGTCATTTGCGGGTGAATTCTGGAATTCATGCACAGCAACAGTAATCAGGTAAACTAAATTTTTTTGTTTTATGTTTTTCCACCCATTAGTATGAAAAATGTTAAGTTGGCCGGGGGTTTTGGATGTTGACCCAGCCAACTGGAAAATAAAAAAATGCCTATAACGTTCAAACCCCGAGAGAACTCAACATTATACTTCTATTTCTCTTCTGATCCTGCGCAAAGTCGGTTCTTTTGGATTACATATATCCATATCCCGTCTGTTTAAAATTTCAGAGAGAATTCAAAATGACCGAGCCAACATACATGCATGACGATGGGGAACGCAAACTTCTGAACGAAACTGTGACCCCAAAAATACCGACACGAAAACTGGCCAATCTACGACCGAAACAGTTGACATACCAAAAAAGCAACAACAATACACCGAAACCAACAAAAAACCGGAAACCGTTAGTTTACAAATTCAAAGTGCAACATACCATTTCCGTACCACCAGAAATTATAGAACTTGTGAAAACATCAACATTGCCAAATCCGGCGGACATCAAATCCGAACTTTTGCTCCAAACCGGGCTAAATTCCAAGTGCGGCTCTTTGCTCCCACTTGCAGATCTCCCCGAAGCTTTGCACATTACACAAACGGAGATTCAAAAGATGTGTTCCCTCCAAGCCCAACAAATCGCAATCCGGGGAAAAAAACGCAAGTCGGGATTTGGACCAGACTATGTGGTGGATGAATTCTTGGGACACGAATTACTGGAAGAACAAAAACAAATTTTTGGCTATCGGGATCACTTTCCTAACCGCAAAAGTGATGATGATCAAAGTAAACCCAAACCGGATGACGGGAAAATTACTTTTATCGAGGGGGATGAATTCTCATCTGTTAAACTTATTCGGATTGGTGACCAAACTATTCGACTTTCCGACCTGAGTATTCCCATTCGTCGACTCACCCCGGGAGAAATTCAAGTATTTCAAAGTCCGCCGGCGAAAAAAGTGAATTGGAAATCAGCTTTTTATCAACGACTGAGCGAATTGCAAAAAAGTCATTTGAATAGATCAGGAGTACCGGTACCGTTGAAATTTTAATAATTTTAAATTAATTAGTTAAGATAATATTTACATTTTATACTTTTTACCATATCGGTTGCTACTTCCAAACTGAAATGTGCTATTGAATTATAGTGCTGGTGAACTTTAATAACCCAATAGAATGTACATGGCGTCGCGAAGAATCAATGCACAAATTACTGTGATAATATTTAACTTTTTACTGCAACAAATGTGTATTTATTGAATAGCTTATGCTGTAATTGCTGTATATGTACAACGACTAACTTACCAACTACTGTATTTCATGTTTTATTATTTTTTAAATCTTTCGAGTGCGTAATAGCTACTTACCGTTTTTATTAACCCTGTTGCATGATAAAGACACATTACTTGGTTAATTTGATACTATTGGTTTATTTCATACGAAATGTGGAGGGCCACACAACACTAGAAAGAAAATTATACCAAATTTCCGCCTTCAATACGGTACAAAAGATAAAGCTATACACGTTAGTTAGATAGGAATGACATCGTGGTCTCACGAATTCTCTTCCATCATATAATAATGTAGTAATAATGATCATGTGGATAATAATCTTCATAGCATGTTTCAAATCAACTAGAAAAGAAGAATTCAAAAAGGTAGTCCCAAAAGTGGGACCACAGTACTACTACTGCTGCTACTTACTTACTTAACAGAAATAATAATAACAACAATATAAAACGTAATCATTTCTCTATCTTCTCTTATGCTGGTAAAGAAGACTGTGAATGTGCATTCTGTATTCAATATGTACAATGGAACAACACTGTCAACATTTCATTGTTGCATCTTCCATGATTGTTGTACCTACTTTAGATGACTGATGTATACAAAATAGAGCAATGAGAACAATCCGACCCTCATGTGTAAAATTTGGTCCATGAAAAGATATTTTTGTATTGCTACTAACTAACTACTATGGAGGCCTTGGTATCATGTCATCGTAAACATGCCTAGACTGATAATAATGATGATGATGATAATAATAAACTCTCCATATGTTGTGTGTGTGTGAGCCATATTTTTTAAACCAATTCTCAGCTTGTCTACTTTGAAGGCATATAAAATTTCGAACTAACTAACTAACTAACACGTGAGGTTGTATGGGGAACAAAGGCAAGTTAGGAAGGACTTGAGATCTTTCATGTGTGTATCATTTTATTCCTATTATCATCTCACATCTTCATACACTCCAAGTTGTAGTGGTGTAGTGAGTGAGAAGTATATATAATACAAAACATAGAGACAGGCATGTGAAAAAACTGGTGCGGACTGACTGCAGGTAACAGAGAAGAATAAAAAAAAAACAGAGTCGGTTGGTCTTTGAACATTTAGAAAAAATATTCCCACCATTTAGCATAATCATAACAAATGCAGGAGCTCTAACTAACTAACTACTGCTAACTGTCTATATAACTAACTAACTACAGTTTTCTCCACGGGATCATTGTGTCTAGAGTCTGTTTAGAGCAAGATTTGTGGAACTTTAAACTCACTTTTTGCGCCATGTGTACCTAAGTATGACGGGAAAACAAATCTTTGACTCTACTATTATTATCATCATTATTAGGTGTATTAGATGCCACCTCCCTCTCATCTTGTTCTTTCCGCTAGTTCATGCCACACGGTCACTCCCATTGTATCTTTCTCTGTAAAATGTAAATGAGTATTTACAACGTTAGAACCAAAAAATATATTTTCCATTGAAACAAGTAACAAATATTCCGGTTGCAGTGCAATGGTGACAAATGTCCACTTTTCTTTTAGCTTACTAACTAACTAACTATACTAACTATTAGTAATATACCGCAGCAGGGTGAAAAAATCATGTACATAATGACATTATAATACCCATGGTCCAATCTTGATTAATGTCCCGGCTACATACCATACACATGATGATAGTGTGAGTGAAGGTATCTATAAAACAACAAGGTAAGTTAGTAACTATATATGCATTTACATCTTCACACAGGATTTGTTCTGTTGACTGGATCCAGGGACCAGAAACCAAGCCCATGGTACATCATAATTTGTCATGTCATGTTCACTGACACAGCTTGGTAGTTATGTCGCCTGCAATGCGCCATCCTGTTTGTAATTGCTTTATTTGCTTTTTTGTTCTCGCCCTGTAAGACTTTTTCATTCTTCTGGTTGTATATATCATTTTCCAAACTCACTCACTTACTTACTATCTAACCACATTACATAGTTAGCCATATTGTAACTAACCCCCCAAAAACTCACCCTGTAAAATTATATATGTATGGAGGAATCTAAAAGTTCAACTTGATTGGAAATACATCCAGCCAAGAAATTTAAATTCTATGCTGTGCTTTATCCTGTACATATCTATTTACATGCATATTTTTTAAGCCGCAAGACTGCAACTGCAATCTTAACCTGTGCATTTGGACAGTAATCTTGTAAACTTGATTTCACCGTTCTTTTTTGTCTCTATATTACTCACTGTAGACATATAGAGATCTGCTAATTACCAACACGGTTGGTTGAAACTACGTAACAATAGGCTTCCTCTTTTCACCGACAAAACAAAAGCTTGTAGTAATAACATGTATATATAGTAAGTACGGAAAGCAAGTAACTAACTACCTATAAAGTTGTATTCTCTCTCCCAGTGTGCGCCTTTTTCACCATTTTTTCACTCTCTTGGTGACTCTAGTTGTGACTGTGACGTGAGTGAGTGAGCAATTTCATTCACTACGCTTACATGGGAGACAGACCTCTGGCATACAACATGAGATTATAACATCTGCTAAATTTCTGTGCCCATTGTTAGACATTGTGTGTCATCTTTTCTGCTCGGTGCCGCCATCCCAAACTATACCTATGAAATTGGGCAAGTTGGAGTTTTAGTTAGTTTGTTAGAGCCATTACAAAAGCTTGGGAGGTAAAATAATGAGCCAAATGGATGTCTTTCTAATTGAATCAATTTACGGTAGTAACAACGGGCACAGGAAATTATACTATGGACTGCTTTAATAACTCTATCACACACAGCGTGTCGCTCTCTAATAACTTAATAGGTCCGCAGAGGAAATATGATTTATGCACACCAAATTGGCCAACATTGTTGTTTACAATGTCTTTTCAGGCTGGTGTCATTCCCCTGCTAAATCATTTTGTAATTGCGAGTGGAGACATTTAATGAGAGGTGTATGTAATGCAGCACTATATAGCAATTGATTATCTGTAGTTAGGCGGGCTTCATTCATTTCATATATAAGTTTAGTTAGAATGCTTTGTGTGTTTGTGTGTGTTCATTGTTTTTTGTAGATGAAGTGAAATTCAGGAAAATTCTGCTCTAAACATGCAATTTGTTTTCCCTTGTACGTAGTTAGTTGGTAATTACTAACTAACTAACTAACTAAATGAAATGACTCTTTTATATGCATGTAGTATGGATATGTGGAATTCGAAAGAATTTCAAGTGCACAAAATACAGGAGCTTACCATAATTAAAACAAGTGATCATTAGATACGGGCTAACTAACTATTACTAATTGATAGTATCATTGGTCTTGTATTTTTCTAGCGGTGTAGCCAATTTTTTGTAGGTACAACAACACATGGTGATATCTACTACCGACCATGTTGTCCTAATAATTATTACCAAAAACCAGGGCCCATGCATAACTTTTTGTTTTGCATACATGAATACTAGTCAGTTAAGTTATTTAGTTAGTTACAAACTTTAATGCATGAACCTCAAGGATGAAAGGATTACGCCAGTTTAGCAGTTTTTCGTTTAATTTTTTGTAGTGCTCCTCAAAAAACGGGTTAAACCAAGAATGGCGGGCAAATATTTCAATCTTTATACCTGCAATATCCTTTAGTAACAATATTAACTAATGATCATTGCAAGTAATTATTTAGTTTCCATGAAAAAACATGCAGTACTTTTTAGAGACACATTTTTCTCACAAAAAATGTATTGCTAGTATTTCGATCGGTTTTCACTGATAGTACACTGGGAAAAACTTTTTTGGCCCGAGGAGAAAGTTGCAAAAAAATGTGACCGAATACCAACGAAAATAGACAATAGGGAGCATACATATATTTGCTGTTTGATAAAAACAAATGAAACTGGCCGTGCAAAACACTAGTTGGATAACTGTTGAAAAAGATGTGCAGGAATGAGAGTGTTTAGACCCCCCATCCAGTTTTCACACCTGTTATTCAGAGAGCGGCCGCTCTTTTGGAATCAAGCTTTCAAACTTGTTTTTGTCAGTAAAATCTTTTACACAATTATTATTAACTACTACTACTACCACCACTACTTACTAACTTACAAAAGCTGCTAACTCCATCACATTACTCTAATGGCTGGCAACTAACTAACTACTTAAGTATAAGTAAGTGTACCTGTTCAACTCCACTCGGTTAGTTGGTGCGTCCATCCATCCATCCATTCGTGCAATCATTTCTCGACAGAGAAAAAAGTATGAAATTCACAAAAAAAAACAAGAGTTCCATTTATGTCTTTCAAATTTTCTCATGCATGCTCACTCACTCACTCATCTGTCTCACAACGTACAAAAAGGCTCAATCAGTACACCCATGTGTACATATGAAAGACTCAAATCCTCGGAATAATCATATCATATCCTGGCAGCAGTCGGATCCACATTTTTCCCAACTTACTTACTAACTAACTAACTACTAATATAGTTAGTTAACAAGACGGCCTATAACGTTATTAGCATTTGGCAATGTGGAGAATTGGAAGCGGAACATTGGCCAACTAACTAACTAGAACAAGTAATATATAGACGAAATAGTGATGTTCATTCTCTACACAGTAACAATAATTTTTATCCCGAGCCAAAAGCCGGAACAAAGACACTGATAATGCGCAACTCTGTTACATCATTATTTCATAAAGATGTACCATTGCTCAAGTGCAAAAAAAACTTGCCCGTCTCATTTTGGCAAACATTCGCAGAATGTTATTTAGGGTGTGATAAAAAATAGAAAAGTAGTGAGCTGTGTGGAGCTATAGCTCCCAGTATGTAAGTGTGAAAAGAGAGTCTCTCCAAATTGTACATATTACACAGGATGGGTCATTAGTTAGCTTAGTAAGTAATTCGGTGTCAGTCACTCAAGTCTATATATACATATAGTACATATCTACAGAGGTTGTAAGTTAGTTAGTTAGTTAGTTAGAATGTGGTTGTGTTGTAAGGAACCAACTAAGTTGAGCTCATGATGATAATAACCTGGTAAGCATCTACATAATGCGTGTCCGCTCATCATCATCTTGACTACAATAACAACAATTGACTGTGTACAAGGACGTGGGTTCCTTTTGGTATTACATGTTGGAAGCACCCGAGTGGTGTTGTAGGTTGGAGCGAGCGAGCGGCGGCATTCTCCTAAAAAGGAGAGCGGCTTGGTCATAATCAATTGATAAAAAATGGGGGTGCGCGTGAAATGGGAGTTGGATAGTCACTTAAAGGAGAGCGCTCTTTAATTTCCCAAGCCGAGTTGAAAGGGATATAATATATATGTGTGTGTATATAAGTTAGAAGCCTCCTTGACTTGTATTGTTCTTCTAGGTAGTCAGTTCGGTCATCTATACTCATAGCTATAGTTAGTTAGTTAGTTAGTTAGCAATAATGCATCTTAAGGCATCCACGTTCCATTCTACGAATATGTACATATGTGGGCATGTGTATGGTGTGTTTTAGGGATGAGAGGAGTATAGGTAGTATGTAACAACGAATATGGTCCATCCTGTCTTCCCTTGAGGGCTGGCAATCCAAATTTACCTGTAATCAGTCAGTCAGACTGCGAGCTGCTTTTCCTGTGTGTACTGCAATTAGATACCAGTTGATTTTGTTTGACTTCTGTCAATACTAACTAACTAACTGACTAAAAGTTGGAAGCTTTTTGAGCCTATGAAATATATGGATGAAATTTTCATGATTTTTTTTGGGCGATTGCAAATAGGAGGTTGTAGGTTTGATTGAAATGCAGCAAAATGGGAATGTAATATTGTATAGTTTGTATCTCTGTGAGTTAGTGCGTGAAAAGTGATGTAGGATGATTTTTTGGAGTCAGTCATGATCCGTCTCTCTTTGAGCAAGAATTTGATAATGGTAGTGGCTCCACCATTGTCAGTGGAATTATAATAGCGCGGTAATGACTCCTGTTGGATTCCATTAGATTGCTTTGGTGTCTGCCTGCATCCGATTACATTTATTTATTAGCTAGTGTGCTTGCTTGGGTGCACACCGGGATCTTTCAAATAAGATGTCAAACATAGTCCAAATTAGTCCAAGTGGTCCAGTCATCCCAAGGATTATTCTCATGGATTCTAACTAACTGCCGACCGATGGGATATGCATTTAAATTCTTTAGTTCTAACTAACTGTACATGCTTTTTTCAAATCCCATAAATTGGGGGAAAACAGAGCTGACCACATATTTTATCGCAATCTAGTCCTAAGAATACTATTATTGGTATGCTCCGTATAGTTAGAATGCAAGAAATGTTCAAGATTTTGTTCCAACTAAGGTGTGGAGAATACATGAAAAAGTGTAGGTGAGAAGATTGAGATTCCATGGAGCTATTACAAGGTGTAAGTAAGTAGGCAGACAAGTACCTGAGAGTGTGTAAATGAATGAGGGAGAAAAAAAGCTTACAAGTTGCAAGATAAAGACGACACACAAATGTAAACTGATTACCTCAGGTGAGTGCTCTTGTATGTATAAAGGGTAACATCATTTAAAATCGTTTTATTACCTCTTTGTCGGAACGATCCCATTGACTGTGGTGTACCAAAAAACTAACTGAGCGCATTCCTTTGACTCTCACATTCAGTCAGTCAGTCAGTCAATGCTAATGCTAGTTATAATAGTTACTTTCTTGTACACTGGCTGTGATATACCCGAGATGGGAACAAGATCACAATAAATCTGCCATTACATTTTTCCTCTCCTAATTCCTCTTTCATTATTGTGGAAAGTTTTTTCATTCTAATTATTAGGCTTCTCATGTATACGTGCTGACTAACTAAAATAAGCCATTGGTTTATGGTTAGTTAGGTAGATATAGATTGAGGGTGACTATAACTAGCTAGCTCCCTAACAAATACATAGCTAAATGAGTCCAATTGAAGATGACTCTTTTAGAAATCATAGAAAATGTCTTAAAGGGATGAGAGAAGAATATAGGGCGTGAAATATTTTTGAACAAGTACATCTATGTTTATAGTTTTGGGATGATTCGTGGGATAAATGGGAACCATTTAGTTAGTTAGATGTTAAATGTGTTTTAAACGCAAGTAATGATGGAATCTTTAGTTAGTTAGTTAGTTGGTTACTCAACGTTTAACAATGCAAGTGAGAATCTGTTTTAAAAAGTGCCTTCAACACTTTTTCACCGTAATCATGCCATATGGCTGATTTGGTTTGCTTTGGAATTAGACAAGGTAATGATACAACTGCTTCTAATCTGATCCCTTTTGAATGTTTTGGAAACCAATAGGAAGAGAGTTATAGTTAGGGTAGAAATTGAGAACTTGTTTTCCTTACAAAGATTATTAGAGGAAAAAGGGAATTTTATTGTTAGTTAGTTAGTTACGAGCTACAAACTACTACTAGCCGGGCTGTCCTATTAGCTAAAAGTTGCAAAAGACTATAGAATAGAAAAATGAAGAAACTAAATCCTCGCCTTTTTAAATTGATGTATGTGTGTGCAGATTGTATTATAGGTGGACGAACGAACTGATTAAAAGTGCCAATCTACAAGTCGTGAGCAGTTCATTTATTGGGCAGCCTCAGAATAAAGGATGATGTATATTTGATTAAATGGCTCTTGTACGAGATATTTATTGAGCTAATGTGTGAAAACACAAGTCGGCAAAGATCACAAAAGAACAAATGTAGCGCGTCTGATATGAATCTTAAAAATGCTATACAAAAACTGACTATATATTGAGTCAGTGAGTGAGTAAAATACAAATTCCTACTCCCTATAAACCACACATGTACTATGCTCCTATAACCGGAAAAGGAAGAAAATGCCCACTCTGACCATAGAGTCAATTAAAATATCCATGTGCAGTGTAAAATTTATAGAGGCGGAGTGAGAAAACACAAACACACATACACCTCTCATCTCTGTGATCAATATTTATTTCCATGATAAAGGTCAATGTTGATTTTCGAGGATAATGAAGGAACTCTGGGAGTCAGAGGAAACTACATAATGTGGTCCCATCTCTCAAATTGGGGATAACAATAAGCAATTTACATCTCACAAGCTGATAAGGAGGTGTGCAACTTGTCTTGCAGCACGCAATAATCTGTCGGAATATTTCTACAGAGTGGGCTACACACTACCATTATGATTCATTTGCATCCTGTGCCTCCCAATCTACATGAATTGGGCTTGAAGACGAGACGAGTGAAAAAAAAACATTCGTATTCAACTCTCCATTCAAATTCATGTATGAATTCATATGTAGTCAGGCAGTCGGCACTTTTATATGCACACAGAGGGAAACGTCTTACTCGAACATACTGTCACAATATCCTACAAGCCCTTGTCTCAACACGGCGTATTAAATTCCAATCATATTCTGTCAATTTACTCGATTCCCCGTCAAAATAACAAAATGCTATCAATTTCTTAATCAATTCGCTAAAACCGGAACAAGATTAAATAAAAAATCCTATGTATGTATACATTCCCATTCTATATCACATTTTTTGTCTGTGCAAAATATTGTCAGTAGGAAACGAATTGATCTCCATTATTGATCCCCACTCACTAATTGAGTGGACTAAAAAAGTGCGATGAAAAGGGCTGTATCTTGTGCACACATTTTTTACTCCAAAATCCATAGTTTGACGTATCCAATATTTGATCTCTAAACTGGGCCTGTTACGCATTGTACTTTGGAAAGTCAAGTAGTAGCCATCAGTAGCCAACAGAGTTAGTTAGTTAGTTAGTTAGTTAGTTAACAACATTGCTGGTCATCCAATCTATGTTGTCTTTTTTTCTCACACAATAACAAGTGGTGAACCTGTCTCTAGTATGGTGTATATGTACATACAGCGTGGTTTCGTTTCGTTTCCCTTTTTCAATGGAGATATACTACTCAATAATATTCTGGTTCTGGAAAAGGCGGCCAATCTTTTAGTTAGTTATATCTTTGTATCTATCTGTGTGTAACTAACTAACTAACTAACTAGCTAGCTAGCTATACCTGAAGAGGAGCAGAGCACGACGGGAAAAAAAGAGCCATCAATGCGTGATTACACTTCTAACAACAATTCGCACCTCAGGTCTTTTGAAAAATGCCGACAAACCACCCCCTAAACACACCTGTTCTCGCACTTTGTACTCCCCTCTGTACGTACTCACTTTTTCATCATGTCTTTCCCCAGTGGGCTCACATCTCTATAGGTAGTTAGTTAGTTTCACTCACCAGCTAACTAATGCAAGATACTCTATAGCTATGTTCAAAATCATAACCCATTTGAAACGAGTCACGTGACAGCTAAATTTCATGCATCGGTGTCAGTGAAAAAAGGATGAGCTGGACCAAAAAACATATTTTTCCCTGTTTTGCGATATAAATGTGTAAATTTGAAGATTGGACTAGCTAAAAATGTATTTTTCAAAATTAGTCTACTTTGGATTCTAAAGTATGCTCCTGTCAGAGTAACGAAGCATTGTAATGTATTTAACTTTAATGCACAAGTCGCAGGGGAAAGTTCGACCTACGTTTGTTAGTTAGCTAGCCTATACAGAATTTTTCATGTATTTCCTCACTCACTGCATTACCATGTGATTTGGTTTGTGTTGTGTGCATGGAACAATTGATGCGGGCTCACCAAGTTTTATCATACTATTGTGAAAAGAAGTAAGTGGTAAAAAGGAAGAAAAACTATTAAGTAAGTAAGTTGGTAACTCTGAAATGCTAACCTATAGTTAGTTAGCAGCTAAGAGTAGGATCCTATTGTTTGCTGTTGTATCCTTGGGCCGTTCAAGGGTCCTCTCAACTCTCCCAACCAGTTCTCTATTGTATCAATCTTGTCAGCAAGTTATTTGTGCAAAACAAGTACATAGTATATGCTTAACTTCTCCAATTGTCTGTCAGTTAGTTAGTTAGTTAGTTAGTTACCGCAGTCAATACTCACAGAAAAGTTAAATAATGCATTCTACTTCCGTTGCGGCTCAAAATGCGAATATAAAACACAACAACTCTAGCAAGTTTGAATAAATTTTTAATGTTAGATTTCATATTTTCATGCTGTGGATAACTTAACCAGTTGAGACTAAAAAAGTGGGCTGAGTGCCTTTTATGCAGTATGGGAAGCATAGCTGAAATAAAAATGTGATCAACCATAAATGGTTTACGTTGAGTTCACACGAACTTGAAGTTTTAATTCGTCGTCCATCTTAATATATGAGAGTGGTAATGCTGAATAATATGATGGGATGAGATAATTTACTAACTTACTGTCTCCTTTGTTTTATATAACGTAGTTAAGTTAGTTAGTAAGTCAGCATACAAGGTTTCACAGATTAGCTAGCAGTAATGTTCTTCTGACTGTTGTGAGCTTAAGTCATGTACGATGCACATAATGTTGTACAAAGCCATTTATTGCGGTAAGTGAGAGAATGAAAAGCACAGGATTCTGTGGAGAATAGATTAATTACTGAAACCACAGAATGCCTACAAAGTAGACACACCGTGGAGGTCCCAACTTATATATTCATTTAGTAGTTAGTAAAAACATCGCAGTCTTTGTGAAATTTGGCTTTGACAGAAAAAAAAATAACCATTCGGTTTTCAATTATTGTGTTATTCACACAGCTCAATTAACGAGAAAACTCCTCACATTGCAAAGAGGAAAATGGAATTTATATAACTACACACTGCTTTTTCAAAATCAAAATGGACTTCCGAAATAGTGGGTTTGCTATCTTAAATGATCATTTTGTTCAATTTTGTTAGCAAAGTAAATAGGAAAAAAACAAGCAACGCCAAATAACATTAGAGTGAAATTTTCTATGAAACTTTACCAGTCCATTACTGCCATCACGTATGGTCAACGACCATATACTATGCTGAAAATCTCAAAATTACTACATGGGATGGGAGCCAAATTACACCAGTTGTCTAAAGACTAATTAATTGCGAGAAAATTAGGACCATTAAGTAAGTAACTAACTACCTGAACTGTTCAAAATCTAAACCAACTAAAAGTTAAACTAACTAACTAACAAACTAAAGGCATACAAGTTCATTTAGTGTCCACTCCAATTATTATCTTTTGAGCAAATTTTGCACTTTTTACTATAAAGAGCCAATAATAAAGTGCTATAGCAAAAACACGAAAAAGGAGAGTACCATTTACTAACTTACTAATGTATTTTTTTTGGATTACACAACCCAATTGTGTATTTTCCCTTAGCTAGTTATTAGTTAGCAGTAAGTAACATGTACATTGTTTTTTTCCCGAGGTGCATTATTAGACTGTATATAGTGAGTGGAGTGAGAAACCCCTTTGGGAATCACTTGACAGTAGAGTAGCAGCAATATTTCATTCTAATGTCTCATGACATGGAATGATATTATTGTTATTCCTCTGATGTGGTACGTAGTAGTACGTGCGTTAGATAGTTGATCTGTATGACATGTTGACAAGACAAGGTAGCTCTATAGTCATACGCATTCCCTATACTGTATTAGTTACACATGTTCTCTGGCTTTAGTTGCTTACTACTCTATCTCAATAGAATGATGAAGATGGAAATCTAATAGAGACAAGACAAGGCTCACACTTGAAGACAAGTGTTCAACGAAGAATGCAGCTTAGTTAGTTAGACATGTAAAATTCTCGTATGAAAATAGCAACCTATAGAGTGGAGAATTATATCGGGAGAAAGAAAACTAGCAAACCTATAGACCCGAATGTGGACAGAAGAAATGGGATTTTACATTAAACGTATGTGATTAATGGGCTAAGATCTGGCACCTTAACTAACGTGATTTAAACTTGGTAAGAAATGATTTGATAGAATCCTGATATAAATTAACAGGATATTGCCACTGTAAGTTTGCGAGTTAAGCAGTAGTGAATTTATTAGAAGCGGAAAAGCCTGTTGGGACATGTAAATTAGTTAGTTAGTTAGTTGGAAGCCGATATAATTTAGATAAATGGACTCTCATTCTCAGTCAGTCAGTAAGTTTGTTAGTTAGGTGCTACTATACGGATACATGTTAGGAAAAAAATGAAGCAGTAGCAGCAGTTTGAATGAGATAAAAAGCCGTGTGTGCTGCTACTATACATGCAAGTAAGTTCACCGACTCTAATATGGACACAAAAGTGTGGTAATAATAATAATAATACATAAAAGATGTGAGGGCTTGCATGTCCTGAGAATGGCAACAGAAGCTAACTATGGCTCCTGCTGCACTATATGTCTTCCTTAAGTGCGACAACAGGACTTCAAAAGGAAATTACAGGTAATTCATCAGTTTTATGATGTCAAGGTTGGAACCGTGCGCTATGTGCAGCTAAACTCATGTGGAACGTGTTTTAAAATGTTCTCGTAAACAAGGTACATGAAAATAGAAAATACAGTGTGCCATAGCATAAAAATTTCTATGTAGTTTGTTAATTAGTTAGCTACATGGACGAGAAAAAATTCTAATTGAAAAAGATTGCGATAGAAATTTTTCCACCATTGTCCCATCAATAGTTTCAACGTGGAACAATTCACATGGCTAAAAAAGAAAGATTATGAAATATTTGCTAATTTGTTGCTAGACATTTGGCAATAAACTATAACTCTATCTGATATTTACGTGTCAATGGTACGTATAATTAGCGCACAGCGCTCTCATTTTTTCTGTAGTTTCTAGAGCATTGAACACTGTATAGTTAGTTAGTTAGTTAGCTACTACCTGCTGCATTGTCAGTAGTTACACACTAACTAACTAACTGCTACACATTAGGATAATTAGACGACATAAACAAAACATTTGTGACAACCTGGCGCAAAAAACCAGTTGGAATTGGACGTGAAATATTTCTTTTTAAATGACGTTAATCCTCTTGTAATAATACAACGTAGCCTGATTCAGTCACTACACCTCCATTAGTAATATCTCAAGTTGAACTGATGACCATTTATTTATTGTTTAGGAACCAACTCGGCCCCTCAACCTTTTTAAAACTATATAAACCCACCAATTAACGCATAGTTAGCTAGTTAGTTAGTCAAATTCTACAAAAAATCTTGGTCAGATTCCTTAACTGCAACCATATCAAACCCACCGGTTAATATACGCTCATGCAGACTGAATTTGAATCCAAAAAAGGACCAAAGAATACGCTCCAAACATACAGTACTGTGGACTATAGTTTCGTATTCATTGTTGCGACTGTGTGGCAACTTTACAAGTCAACGAGAAAGAAAGTGAGAAAAATGAGTGGATACATAATACACATGAAAAAAGATAGGATTCACTCACTCACTCACTGGCATTATACATAGACCGCTCTTGTGAGTAAAATGTATACAGACCGGCGCTCCTTTGTGCAAGGGAAATGATTAGAGGTAATTACAGGGAAAGGCAAGCCGACTTGAAGCTTCTGAAGCCGCTTCACACACACACATACACACATAAAGTCCATGCATAGCAGTTTTCAGTGAGAAAATAGTACACGGGGCACTTGAACACCTTTCCCCTTTCTGGAGTACACTCACTTGGCTAGCGTAGCAGCTTTACCTGTGCTCCTTATGTAATAATCATCATAGTTGGTGAAGTGAATGCGTGAGTGAGTCTAACTCACTCACAAACTAAAACACTGCATGCATAATCCATAGTAGGGCCTTATGATTATAGTTATAGTAGTCAACTGGCTTGCATCCTTTAGGACTCACTCACTGACTAGGATAGACCAAAGGGCCACACAATAAGGAAATAATACGTTTACAACTACATAACTAGCGTAAAGAAAACCGACGGATTCACTTACCGGGCTGTAGGATATAGGAGCCCGGGAAAATACTTTTCTCCACAATATAAAGTTCTTGCTAAATGTAGAAACTTTTTTACATAGTTAGTTATAGAAAGTTTGCAATCTATTTTTTTGGATTCGAGTCCATAGGATAGTGCAAATTGTTAGATGGTATGAAATGCATATGTTATATGCTATAGGACCTTTAAATCAGTGGTGGCCGGTAGAAACATTGCATGTGAGCATATAGACAGTGCCGGTACCCTTTCAAAACTAGTATTATTAACTTGAGAGAGTCAGTGATGTGTTTTTTGTGTGTGTGTGTGGAGTACACATCACAAAATAAGTGCTATTATCATCATCGTCTTCATCATAATCATAATCATGAGAGGAGTACAGAAAGAGCCATGTTCAGTTTTGAGTTCACTTAGAGTGAGCAACTAACAAACTTAAATTCAGTTGGTTGGTTACAAAATCCTCTAACTAACTAACTAACTGCTCTGTATAGCCTATTTAATGATATGTAATAAAGGGCAACTGACAAACTGAAAACATTGAATTGCACCATGCACGTACATAATAATAATAAGGACGTGGACTAGAGCATGTTGATTAGTAGTCAATTCATGATGGACCATAAATACTTGTTAGTTAGTTATAGTTGGTAGCTACTACCAGTATTTTCGGATCTGATTGCTCTCATTATTATCATGATCATCACTGTTGAAAGCCCCAAAAAAATCAAGCCTGGCATTTTTTATCATTCATCCACTCTTGTTTCTACTGTGCATTCAATTTGAATCACAATATAAAACTGTATTAGAAACAATAAATGCGGTTTTTAGATTGCTCACAGTCCCAATCTGGAGGACATGATAAATAATTTTGTAATGTGTCCATTTATTTCACAATCACTGTGCTACACATTTTGTCTAGTGGTGTGGAATACGGCCTGGAGAGAAACAAAAAACTGTCTCCATGAGATATGGCTCATTATTATTGGGCCTACTTTATGAGACAGAGGCTAATAATGCTCGTCTGGACGAAGGCGCTTTTAATTGCGACACAAATGCTATTCCCTAACGCGTGTTGTCCACATAACGAGACAGGCGGGAGGGACCGAGTCAAAAGAAATCCCTGTTTTTGCTCCGCATGAATGGCACAACATACTCAAGTTCCATTCAAACCAGAGAGATGGCTTTTTGCCTCCCCATCATCATATACTACATGTTTAGCGTGACTGACAGTGGTTGTCAACAGGGATCTGTCTTCACATTTTTTACTCGTCCATATCATCGCACAGGGCTAATAGGATCCATGTCTTCTTCAATGACAGTCTTTGTTTTTTGTGACTTCACTTTCCATAATACTTCTCTCTCGACAAAACTGACTGTCACTGCAATAGTATGCAACCCATTGGTACAAAAACTGTCCCAACTAACATACTATATGCAGAAAATATTGCAATCAATTTGATTTCTCCATTACATTGTAACTAACTTACTTATAGTTAGTCGGTCACTATCATGAAAAAATGTGCGACGTTAAAAATGTATGTGCTCTACCTTGAATGATGAGAAATAAAGGAGGCTATAGAAAAAAGTAGCGGCAAATGCCACTAACATATTGGCTTATTAGAGACAAAGCCTTGGGATTCGTTACACTTACACATGGACTCTCAGATTGTGTTCCCCACACATTATTAGAAGCAGAGTAATAAGGAGACAAGGAATTACGTGTACTCCATGTATTCCTAACTAACTAACTGACTATAGTCAAATGTTTGCTTTATCCTTTTTTTCGGTGCCTCATTCACTGACTGACTGACTGAGAGTGAGTAAAAGTTTTGGTACGGCAATTATCATCACCATCATATTATCCATTCATTCCATACAGAACACTAAATGTGAGTTACAGTGCACATAGCTCATGTAATCTATGCGCTTTTTCACCGCTTTTATTATTGTAGTTAGTTAGAACAGAAGCGTTAGATGGTAAGTACGTAAGATAGACTGACTGGAAGTATTTCTTGTTGAGCCTGTAAGTTGTGCCTCGGTGTTATATGTTGAGCATGTTATGTTATGTAATGTACAAGTTGTGTTGGTTGCAGAGAAGGAAATTGGTTTCGCTTCAACGAGTGTGCGACTTCTTGACGAGCCAAGGAAAACATTTGCGGCTCTTTTCCACATCATATGTTAATCTATCCTTGTTAATTTATGTTAGTCTAACTAACAACGGCGAGCATTCTTTAATCTATATTTATTTGGCTCGTTCAACTTTCCTTGTGTATGGAAAGGAACCGTGTCTCCGCTAATCATGCCTCCCCGTAAATTTACCCTTGTGCTCCCTCCCTGTGCACTCTTATAGTTAGTATGTACACATTACATCTTCCGTAGAGCACATTATTCACTCATATGGGAAATAATGTGACAACGGGACATACTCGCTACATTTAATTCTCCGAGAAAACAGACCAGACCAGCAGCTATAGTTAGTTAGTTAAAACTAAACACGTCCTCTATGGCTCACATGCAGTTCATAATTATTGGTTCTTACTGTGACTTGACTTTGCATACAAACTAACTATGCATTGCCCCACGGATTCTATTCCTTTGGACTACGGTTGACTCTCACATTATGGAACAGGACACACTCAATAATCTTGCTGGCCAATTCCACTTTAAGTACATGATGTTTTTATGCAATAGCTTTATGGACTGCATGTGTTTATATCACTTTTTGCATCCAAAGTGGCAGTGACTGACTGAGTTGACAAGTTTGACATGACATTAAATGGACTCGCATCGTCGCATCATCTGATCAGCATCACACATCATTTCTGTATGGTCCAACAGTGCTCCCTTTTTTATTCCCGCTCCAAATGCAATTGCATACACACACATACACATCTATATCTACCTCAGTCAGTCAGTATTCATGGAAAACGCAACTAAGTTGGTTCACACTGCTATAGAGTGTAAATAGTAGTTTGCATATATTTTTGTTTGATTACAGGCTGTATTTTTTTCCACGTTGTTAGCTTTTGCTATGCCGTTTTATATAATAGGAGCTGATTTTTTTAAATATACGAGTGCAATCTATCTTGGGAAGGATCTTGTCATGTTTTTGGAAACATTTGGGTGCTTTTGAGTTGACTAGTTATGATGAGTTTTACCTTTGTGTGAATGGGACAGATGGTTTGGGTGGAAAGATCAAGATGGTTTTTTTTACATAGATATGAAATGCTGGTTTCTCTCTTTTTTTGAAATTTAGGGAATGTTGGAAACAATGAGCTGTGAAACTCAATGAAGGGTTTTGAGTTAGTTAGTTAGTCAGAGAGAAGAACCCGTTGGACTCAATTTAGTGCGTTAAAAGAGACGTTTAGCAAGAAATTTACAGTTTCTCATCAAGTCTTGAGGAATTAGAATGGCACATGAAAAAAGTAACTAAATGGAATGAGTTTGATCTTTCGAGTTTTTGCGGACCACAAAACCCATTCATCTCAATTGTGTGGACAGGTTGAGCACATAAAAGTTATAAAGTGTGTGTGTGTGTACTTTTCCCCTTTTTTTGTCGTTGCACAAGAATTCCAAAGAAAAAGGCGAGCATGAGTGAGGAACGGGAAACTTTAGTGCATTCCCCACGACGGGACTTGAAATGAACCATTTGATAAAGACACATTAATTTTCGAGTTTGTTTGTGCAAATGTCAGTGTTTGAGTGTGTGCCATTTGTTCAACTGGATTTCATGTGTGTTCTCAGGGTCGTGACATTTGGAATGCTCCCATTCCAATATGTAGACAGACTTTCATTCAGTTAGTTTAGTTTGGACGGAAGTGAAAACTTTTATCGCCACCAATTTTTTTTGTACGTTACATGTACTCTACTACGAAATCTCTTGCGCACACACAAACCATTTTTTGTGTTTAGCTAAATATTTAGCTATATATCAGATTTATCTGCTCCATTTGTCTCAATTGTGTCAAAATTTGTCAAATTAACATCCACAATGCGTCTTTATGTACACTCTATGCTGTTCATTACACAGTTTTTCCTTCAGTTTGCAAACAATGCTTGCATTGTAACAAACTAACTACGGTTGCCAATAAGTCAGTCGTTCAAAAATCATGCTAACTAACCAACAATACAGAAACTATTGCTATCTTGAAAATCAATCTTACCTTATACAATACAGTCACATAAAATGGGAAAGTAAAGTATCTATCAAACAGAAGGCTACGTATCACAATGGTTGCTACAATGGTAACTAACTATGCTAACAAACTGTATGATGACTAGGGTGACATAACGATTTAGTCAGATTTGTAAATGAATGGGCGCCCACATTAATACTTTTTTGCTCACATTCTTCGTATTATGTGATTGGAATGGACATTCCATAGAGTAGACGCATAGACGCATTGTTAGTTAGCATTTAGTTAGTAACTTACTAACTAACTAACTAACTGATAGAGAACAGAGAGCACTTAACAAGGACAAGCTCATCTCTAATAATTTACGATTAACAATGGTGACCAAAAAAGCTTGAGCGCCAGGAATGGGAACTAAAGACAACCCTGTGTGAAGGAAATGGTAATGTTATTATGACGGAAATAATTATAGAGAGTCAACGCCGTTTAAGGGGAGAGAAAAGAAGATTATAAAAAAACTGTCTTCACTGCACATAATCATAATTCATCTCTTTACATGTAAAACTATTATCCCATGTAGTTAGTTAGTTAGTATGATCGCACTATATAGAGTTGAATCACTTAGTTAGTTACTTTGGCTCAAGCTAAAGCTCATTCCAAACAGGGAAAACCATTGGCTCAAGAATGCAACAAGTGCATTTTGGAAAAATTCCTTTCATCTTCTTTGAACACCCATGTAGTGAGTTAGTTAGTTAGTTAGTTTGTAATAATAAGTAGCTGTGAAGTTTAAAAATCTCTTCTGATGTAACAAACTAACTAACCATGAGTAGTAAATGGAAAATGTAATGGAGGCACACCACGAATTGATTATTATGCGCAGTTACTTACTTAGTTAGTCGAAAAACTTTGCAAACTTGTTTCTTGTGTGCACAGATGATGATGAATAAAGCATTTAGTAGAGTCGTGTGATTTTTTTCTGACTTTGCTCAAATTACTCTTTTTTATTATTCCCAGATACACACTACAGTAGTAATAGTCATCATCATCATACACCATGTAATCAAGTGGACAACAAATGCGCTAAAAGTAGGAGTAAGAATAAATAACAGTCTCATGATGTGAAACTTGTTGCCATTTTGGTGAGGTAGGATACAAAAAAAATCTTTTTTTTTCACCAGTACAAAGCCAAAACGAAAAAGGACTTTTAGTTAGTTAGTTAGTTACATAACATACTACTCATCTTTTGGATTTGATTGACAACAACGAATATGTGAACAAACTATAGTGTTGTGAATAATAATGCGAACAAAAATGGACTACTTTTCATTTCCTAATGAGTGAGTGGGGACTCTTACTACTATAACAGCGTGCTCTTATGTTTTAATTAGCATTGTACTTACTTATACATACTTACTTACTGCTAAATACTACTATACATTGTAATACTGTTTCGAGACCACGACTTTTATCAACAAGTATACACTATTTACACATACCAGCTTACTTTAGTTCACAATAAGATGACTGTACATAGTCAGTAAGTATAACTAGCTAATCGTAAGTTAAATTAACTAACTAACTATACTGATGTGTGTATACTGGAATAAGTTACCCGGTAAAAAAAAAACTCGCCAACAAATAAAATGAACTGACTGACTACAAAAAAACACGCCCACAATAGCAGAATCAACAGCACACGCATATGAGATTCACCCATACAAAATATACAGTAAGTAATAGGGACTCATCATCATAATGGTATTAATATTTTCCAGTAACTAACTAACTAACTAACTAACAGAGTCATAAAAATGCAGCAAATAAGTTGTACTTGACATCGGCATCCTTTTCTTAACTACAGGGTGCCTCTTAAATACTCTTTTTGTTCTCCCGGGATATGATAGCACGTATAATGTGTAGCTAGTTAGTTAGTTAGTAAGTAGTGTGCGGCATATCCCTATACACAAGGAGTACGCTCATATCTCTCCCATAAAATAATGTATTCCTCACACTCTCATAACTTTAGTGTCTACTAAACGATGCCCACTTAACATTTGACAAGAGCTATGTTAATAATATTAATCGTAGGTATCGATAGTTTAGTCCTAGTACAATAGTAAAGCTTAAAAAAACATAGCAACCACAAAGCGCACACAGGCTATAGTAATAGTTAGTTAGTACATGTATAATGATGTTGATAAAAACAACTTTTTTCCATCAAGTGTACATAGTTAGTTAAATGTGTTTGCAAAATAGACACATGTAAATATACATTCTATGTGCATTGGTTTAAAAAAATGAGATACAGGAGAATTTAGTTAGTTTGTTAGTTATGAACTAATGCCAACGAAAATATATCCAGAAATATGACTGCTTCCGTGCTCACGTTTACATAAGATATACTAGTACACATAGTATATTAAATTGCATTTGAGGCCTGTGAGCCCTCCCATTAGAGACTAACTAAAAGTTAGTTAGTTTCCCAGAATAAATATCAGACAATTTTTTTTATCCATTTTGACATGGGCAGGAAAATGATAATTTAGTCAACACAAAACTAACGAGCCTCATACATTTCATCAAGTAAGTACCTCAAAAAAGGTTTCGTGCTCCATTTTTCGGAGCATTATGCAATGTTTCCCTTTGCATGCATGTGTTTGGAACTGTGGATCCATTATTATTGCATTTCCCACTCCATATAGTATAGTCAGTTAGTTAGTTGACGGTATGGCTCCTTTTTGTTCACCCCACAATTTTTAAAATGCATGTCAACTTTAACAGGAGAACATGCAATCATCAGCATTTTTGTTCCATTATTACCAAAACTAACTAACTAACTAACTGATGACTGCAGTGAAAAGTCCAACAATAATAATAATAATAACAGCAACATGTGTAATAATTGTACTATATTATAGGATGTCATCGCCCATTATCTATTTAGGGCTATTCTAAATAACACACAGCTTTGTATATACGGCTCAACTAACATCATTACTCATTTTTCTGCTAAAAACTAGCTTTACACTGAGATACTCATGGGAATGGCCGATTTGTTTTAAACCAATGTTTGATTTAGATGCACAATTTTAAATTTTTCGGCTACTAGATTAACTTATAGTTAGTTACCACCAGGAACTGGACTTGCATGTGCGAAGGAGGCCCATATCTGCAGTGCTGGAATTGAGGGGAGAGCCAAATAACTAAACGAGTTGAGGGTCCGGACCAGAAAGAGCCAGAGTGAGAGAGAAATGCATGAAACATGTACGTATGTAAGGAACGAAGAATGAGAAAACAGTATTTGAGATGGGAGGCAGGGCGGTCGAAGAAGCTCCTTAATGGGTGGAAGGAGGAGAGTCAGACGTGAGATTGATGGGTGAATGAGAGGACTGGGAGGATGAGGCTGGTGATGAGATGTGGTACTGGGCTGCAGCCGCTGCGGCCACAGAGTTCAACTCCATCTGACTTGGAGGCCTCTTCTTGAGGAGACCCAGGTCATGAGCACTCTCCAGAAACGATTTATGTGCTGACAGGATTTTGGCCGACTCCACGTCCTTTTTCAACTCCTCCATGTCCCGTTTCAGTTTTGCCCGTCTGTTTTGAAACCATGTTATCACCTGCAAGTGAAAAAAAAACATTTGAGGCCAATGACAACGGTTACTTTAACTTCACTCACTAACTTTACTTCTAACTGGCGTTCAAGCTATATGCATCAACCAAAGGAGCTATAAAGGAATCCCTCTGAATCCTTTTAAACTTCATTTTTGACACTTGAGAGACATGATAGGACTTGAATTTCATTTTGTACCGAATCCTCCCACAAATATAACTATAACTAATCAACTCCATTTAACGATCCACTTTTACTTCCCTTAGTCACAGATACAAAGAACGGAAATTTCATCAGCTGGTGGACATGCTACTAACTAACTAACTAACTAACTTCTAAAACAGAAAACAATCCTTCACTACAAGTAAATACCTTTCACAAACACCCTGTACGAAAATAGCCAAACGTTTTTTAAAACAACCCCTGACTAAAAACAATCCAAATCGAAGCCATTATAATAATGATAATAGTCAGTCGTCAGTCCATCACCACCTTGCCATACAATGCTATTGATTTACGCCTGAAAATAATTAGCCACCCATTGAATGCTGGTATTTATAAACAGAGCGCTCTAAAATCAATAGTTAAGCTACCGACAAACAACAACCCAATTCTTAAGAAAATTCCCTTCACCATACATACTGCATTGATATTTGATATCATTGTCACAATTAACCAACTAACTAACTGACTCGTAATCATCTCTGAATAGACACGCATACCAATACCAATCATAAGTTAATGACTACAGAATGAAAACGCATTTGATTTCACATATATTTGTGTTTGCTCCATCTGCTACTAACCAACTAACTTACAGCTTTACTAAACCCCTTCAGGAGAGAAATCCAAATGGAAATCAAATCTATCTGATTGTACAGGGGAATGATGATCGACACGAAAATTAACACCAAACAACCACATGGACTAACATAGGGATTATAACTAATAAAAAGTGTTATGTTGTTGTGAGTCTACTAAATACTTTTCCACTATGGCCGATCGTTTCACTCAAGATGGCATAATAATAACAATAATGATGATGATCATGATTGTTGTCGGTTCCAGAAATTGATGTAAATAGTTCCATTTAATAACAATGCGGCTAGGCTCAACTAGTAGTCAAGGGGGAACAGATGAAAGAGTTTTCGGCTTCTTACAACACTAACTGGTGCTAATCCACTTGCCTGTTCCTAATGATTGCAGAGGAGCCGCCACAAAACAACACCAAATCCCTAGTACAACAAGTTTAGTCAGTTTCTAACCAACTAACTAACTATAACTAAATGTATACATATGTATATACTCACTGACAGCAGTCAGTCAGCCCTATATATATCTTGATTATTGACTGGCTCACTGACAGACTTGGACTCTATAGTTAGTTAGTAGTCACAGTATCAATCACAAACAATTGGAACGAGTTTCCACCTGAGCTTTTAATTTCCCCGAAAACACGCCATGGCTTAATAGTGGAGCTTTTCACACCATTTGGTAATACCGTAGCCAGGTAGCTAGTTATGTATCTATAGTGAGTGACTACGTGGAATCATCTTGATGCGTAGTATGTTATCGTTATCCAATCCATATAGTCAGTTAATAATAAATGATAATGGTGGTAGCTATTACTAACTAAAAGGAACTGTCTAATAGAATGCGAAAAGCTATGATCATTTACCTGGGCATTGGTGAGACCAAGCTGCTGAGCAATATCATCTCGATCAGCCGGTGACAGATATTTTTGGTACAGGAATCGTTTTTCTAACTCGAAAATTTGATGGTTGGTGAAAGCAGTGCGAGATTTCCTTTTCTTCTTTGGTGGTTGCCTCCCATTGTACGGTGCATTGGAGTTCCCTTGGCTTCCACAATCTGTACACAGATACAAAAATCCATTATTTACAGTCCCACTGCATACATAATAGAGTCCCCAGACATATCGCATAATCACTAGTTAGCAATCAAATATGTGTGTGGTTTGAACACATTAAATATCCATGATCCAGACTGACTAGTATACTACGCGTGTACACCCTGAATACAAGTAGTAATAACAATTCTGTGCAAATAGTCCGCTTGACAAGATAGGCGAAAAATTTCTCTATACCCATCATCATTAATTTTTCAAATGCAGTCTGCATTGGCTCACCTAATATGATTAGTTACCTACTATACTGCCAAAGGGTTTTATAACCTACAGGACAAGCCAGATTGCTAATATGCGAAAGGGGGGGGGGGCACATGGGTGAAAACTTTGACGAATCTCCTTTGAGCCCACCTGTCTTGTCAAGAATTCATGGCAATCCATCAACGTGCTCTTTTCACGTTCTGACTAACTAACTAACTACCTATAAAAATATATGGAAATTCAAAACTCATGTGTCAAGTCAGTCAGTCATACAGTCATAATAATAATAATAATATAGTTCCTTCCTATACACAAGAAAAATAAACCTCTTACATGTATGGATTGTGCTTTTGCCCTAGGAGTGGCATTATATGCACAACACTTGGACACAGACCATACATGTGCATATAATACATGGTACACACACATAGTACTAGTTTTGGCAAAGGGGAGGGAGCGCACGTACGTACGTACACACAGAGTTTATGCGAAACCCTTCACTTTTATCATGATAAAAGACGGAGCATGAAAAGAGGAATTATTTTCAAAACTATCCATTTCGTACCCTCGAGTACTACGTAATCAATCTGTTTGAATCAGATAAAAAAAGACGGTATGGTAATCTACAGAGCGTTATATACTGAAAAATTTGCTTATTTAGTTAGTTTGTTAGAAATAAAAACTAACTCCAAAATTGTAGCCAGTTCTAACCATTCTATCCTGAGGATTGACAGCTTGTTTCTCACAAATACATAGGAACAGGGCTACATATACAAATATACACTCTCACACATTATAATGTAATCAAGACGGTGGATATACTACTACAACACAAGAGTTTGAAAACCATAAATAATTGGTCGTGTGAATTTACTTGTATCATGCTATGCATATACAATCCTCCTCGCATGTTTACTCACACATGTTAGTTAGTTACATACGAAAATTGGGACTATATGGTTCCAGTTAGTTAGTTGGTCACAAAATCCTGTCCAATTAGTTTATTTCGCAGAAAATTCAACTTTTAGCTCCCTGCTTATTGCCACTCACAAGAAAATACACGAGTCTGAGCCAGTCACTTTATAAACAGGCAAAGTATACGTCAAGTTATTTAGTTAGTAGGAAAAAATCAGTCCTATCACACTTTTGGCATATATCACCACATATCGTGTTTACTAACTAACTAACTATAGTTAGCTAGCTACCATGCTAATCTGGTGAATATGATTGCAGCCACTAACTAGTAACTAACTAACTAACTACTAGTTATTAGTACGGCATGGAAAACTAAAAGTGTTCAGTCCAGAAGTGCACAAAATTATATGGTGCAGCCTTTTCTCAAGGAACGCATGAGAAAATGGTGCCATGCAAAATGTGAGACTCATGAAAACCATGCAACTCATTTGTTTCGTAGTTAGTTAGTTAGTTAGTTACAGATCGTTTAGTACAAATGGAGAAATGATGAGTGGTGAGCAAAATACGATGACCTTTTCTAGTTGCTATAGCACGTCAAGTACTATGGAAGGCGCTTGCTTCCAAGCAAATTCCAGATTGCTACCGTGAGTAACAATTAACTAGCACACATACCTATAGGTAGGTAGCTATAGTTAGTTAGTTATTAGCAAAACTAAAAGTCTACCAATATCTTCGGTAACTAACTAACAACTCAAAGTGAGCATGGGAAAAACAAAAGGACTTGGAGTAATTTTATTGTTAACTTGATGAGGGAGTAAAAGTGTCGAGTTAGTTTTGACTCGTTTGCCTCAAAGCGGTTCATTTTTTTTGCCCTTTTTCATTGGAAGGAAATACAACTATACAGTCTATACTTTAATGCCCAAATTAGGGTGAAAGGGGAAGGTTATAATAGTACAGGTTTTACTTCACTACTATAGCTATAGTTAGTTACTACCATGTAAAAAAAAAACTTGAGGTGCGTTTCTGGAACTAAAAATGGATATTTTTTCTCTCAGTCAGTAATATCCTTACTTGACGCAATTTCCGTACCATAGGAAAAATTGCCAGAGTCGAATTATGAAATGAACGTGCTACATACACTACATTACATAGCAAACCTCATTTCACAATGATTGCAACTACAAGGCAACAAAAGTGATTACCACAGTTTAACAAATGGATTCGCATTCACAGAGAAAAATTGAGGAATGACAATTCAATAAATAATTCAGGTCGTCCATTAGAGAACGGAGCCTGTCAGGTTGAAAAATCTGACAAGACGCCATTATGATCACATAATGATATCCGCCACTATTGGATTAAATAGGTTTCCATTCGTCGTTGTCAACACAGACGGCCTCCTAACGTCCCAACGGAAACTTTCCTATGCATAATTTGTGCTAGGAAAAAACGGTAACATGTGATTACTGGAATTAAAATGGACACAGTCCCGAATCGATTCCCGTGTCAAGTATGTGTCAGTCTGGTAGCCTGTCAATGAAATGGCCCAATGAAATAATGCGAGTAGTAGTCGTGAATACTACCGCCCAATTTGGATATCAAGATTGCTCCATTATTTACTCGCGAGCAGACAACCCAGCCACCTATTAGGTTCCGTTCCCCACACAGAAGCTTCCAAATCATAATAATAATGACTTGGCCCCAAAAATTAATGACAATGTCCACAATGTACAATATCTCCCTATCTATAGAGTGCCTAATAAAATAATAATGTGGTCCCCTCCCTATGGAAACGTCGCTCAACGCCTTAATTAAACAGTAATTGAAAGAAAAACAGTCCCATGATAGCTATTATGCATCTCCCTTCAATATACTGGCCAACTCTACACAGTAAATAAATTAAACTTCAAAACAGTATTTTGACTTTTAACTACCTATAAGAAAAAAAAAAGTCTTTTCAAGTCACATAATAATGAATCCACTGATAGTCACTTATTCAGTAGCTACATGTAACGATGTAACATGCACACAAATGCATTCACAACACAAAGCCAACTTACTGACTATAATATAGTAAGTACAAATTATTATCAATGCTCACTACTGAATCCATACACTTTTTTCTCAATAGAGGTTCCGACTGCGGGACCAAATTGACACACTCATCTTTCTTCCCTGTCTAAATTTTTCACACCTTGCTCGTGCTGAGTTGAACATGAATGCACTAACTATAGGCAAGTCTACACAGGATGTATGATAGATAACATAACAGCTAAAGTTAGTCAGTTAGTTACTAACTGACCAGCCAATACCTCTATAGCATAGATGGAGATTCCATATGCATTCAGTCAGTCAGTGTGTATTCCATGTATTCTTCCAAACCGACTAACTAACTAACTATACATTAAGTGATGGCAGGGCAGGCAAATAAAATAAGTGACTGCTACTAACCCCTTTGTAACTAACTAACTAACTGAGGGCTTTTGTTGGCATTGTGAAAGCTGTGATATTGATATCTCTATTATCATCACCCCCTTTTGTTGTGTACGCACAGAATGCATGGTGTGAACTTTTCCTCCATTGTGATGATAGGCGCGCAGCAAATGACATACTCATATTACTTAACTGACTACCTTAGCTTTACATTATTGCACGCATATGCATGCGCTCTATGTATGCATGTACATAATGTATCTCTATTCGACTATCTAACGAACGCACTAACTACAGGTCCCATTCGTATGGTTAGTTAGTTAGTTGGACATACACAGTGATTTTTCCCTGTGTCTCACCAGCTGTGCTTTTGGACTAACTCTGACTGAGTGAGTGAGAGGTATACAAGACAACCCATGTGAAACAAATGGATGACCATTTTGTTTTATATACGAGTAGTGGAATGAAAGGGAGGATTTTTTGCATGCACACCAACAAATTGGCCACGTTCTGCAACAATAACCTAATTGATAGTTAATGTGTTTAATTGGAGTGGATTGGACTCACAGTCAGCAGCCAGTGAGCATATGATGGATGAGGGTATATACAATGAACTCGTGCAAAAATTGTGCACACAACTCATAGCTTGGGGTGAAACAAGACAAGATTTTTGTAACTTTGCTTGTTAGTTAGAATCATGATGTGATGAGATAGTAATCGGATAATGATGAGTATTTATGCAGTCTGGTTACAGTAACATGACCAGAAATTATTATTATTGACCAGGTGGGCAATGCAATTTTTTCTGGAATCCATCTATGCCGTTCATGGTGTACACTAACTAAATGGATTAGTTAGCTTGAAAAAAAAGGTTCTATGTAGTTTAGTTATTGTATGGACAGGGTGCCGTGACTAGGTATAGACAGAATGGTATAGCCATTTGCTCAGGCATTGTGACGGACTCTCGTTTTGCATGCCAACTAACAAGCCCCATTTTAAATGCACACGGGACACACACATGCAAACATTATGATGATGATGTCCATTGGTGAGCATGCATGCGCTTATGGTGTAAATTAGGTGGATTTGTGGAAAAAAATTGCAATGCCATACATGTAATTAATAAATAAAAAGTGACAGCTGCCATGGCCTTAAGTACAAGTGGGAATAAATTATATCTGATAATGTGTGTGTGCCCACATTTCCAGCATTTATATTGTGAGTTTGTGAGCAGTGGTAAATTTTTACAGTGTGTAAGCATTATACAAGCAAATTTCATCATTTTGCACTACATTTCCATGGTCCTGCCTGACTATACAAATATATACTCCATGCATAGAATTGCAGGAGAACTAACTATTACTAGCCAACATTTGGATGATATAGATTCCATTCCGTTCAAAAGGCAGTTTTGAAAGCCAACTCGTAAATAAATAGAGTGAAGCTGGGAATATAAGATTCCCTTAATGTGAGAATAGCACACACACATACCAACATGATTACTAACTAACTACATGGGCTAATGGGACTTCAATTGTGAGCATTTAGTAGTAGTATTTTTACTCAATTAGGCGAGATCAGAGGACTTCAAAAAGGCCGCAGAGCCGCTAAATACTTACTTATGGAGATTTCCACCTGAGGGGTCAATTATTTTGACTCGGCTTGTACGAAACTAATCAAGAGCACAGTTTATGTACGTATTATTACATGCTATTCCTCCTCATTCATAACACCATGTACGTAGGCGCTCTGCATCTCCCTTTTTAATATTTCCATGTTACCTTACAAGACTCCCCATAGCTATAGCTAGGAAACACATACTATAACTAAAAGTAACTAACTAACTATACTCACTCAGTCAGTTAGTTTCACATTACAAAAAAGCAAACTAATTTTACTTGTTACAGTCAAATGGTGTTTGTTGCACCAAACATAGAACTTTACAGTGTCCATCATTTTGTCTAATAAGCTCTCTACTCACTCAATCCCATGTTTTGAATGCAAATGTGAAGATTACTCTCAATAGACACGGAGTATAGGGAATCCCATGGAAAAAGCCAATCCCTGTGTGCAATCTGTTTACAAGATAAATGAGATGGTGCAAATAATGGAGCAGGGAACAAATCAGTCTGTACGTGTTTTATCCTAACTAACTAACCAACTGACAACAATGAAAGTGGCGCGTGAATCAATCAGCATTTGTTGTGATTTATACAAGACAAGTGATGCTGTGAATTCAGAAATGTTTGCCACTGTTTCCCACTCACAAATCTCATCATTCTGTATGCCTGTCTCACAGTCAGTAGATCATGATTTTCATTGTGGAATCAAAACTTGCCTCGTAAATCCATTTTCAACTCGAAAAAAAGTATTCTCCTGCGCTACATCAAAGTAATGCTACAAATCTTGGCAACAATCATTTACCCATCTGATAATAATAAACTCACTTAGTTAGCTAGTTGATTAGTTAGTTAGTCATCTTTTTCTATACACTTTTTATCCATCCTTTTGATCGTCTGGCTTGCACACACGAAATAATCAGACAGTAGTAGTTATATAGTCAGCTAACTGGGATGCATAGAAAAATGTGAAATCGATTTAAACTCTACACATTGACGGATCCAATGAGTTCCCATTTAGTCACGGGTCTCAACTATAACTAACTATACTATACTATAAGCGGACAAACACGTTCATTTCCTCGCCTATAGTTATAGTTACATGATGATTAGCCAACTGAAATGAAGGGCCATTGAATCCCGTTTGTGATGAGATGAAAATCAGGAACCATTTGTATTGTCGTCACCAAATCAACTCGGTAAATAAACACAACTCACTAACTAACTAATCACTTTAGATTCACCACAATATTATTCGTCCTCCTTAAGTCCTTAAGAAAATATTTAAAAAACGGGCGCAAGCTATACCAGCCTTTAGTTAGTTAGTTAGTTAGTTAGTAAGCTGGCTGACTATTAATTCATCATCTATTTATTGACTACCACACAAACTTACAGCATTAAGTGTGTGATGATAGAAATGAAACGAGTTCCAGACACACTGTGAAGAAAAAATGGGACTACAATCCAAAATGTATGCACGTAGTATAATGCATGTACACACGGATTTTGGAACCGAACGCTCCCATTAAATTAAGAGTGAGGGAACAAGCCAACAACTTTATGAGGAGCATAGTGTTGACATTTTTATTCCTTTCCGTTTGCCCGCACTTTTTTATAATGGCTAGAAGATACCAAGGGGAAAATATTGATACAAATTTGTTAGCATTATCTTCAAAGCCTGTTTTTGAGGTCTCAAATTGCTTTCCCACTTTACATTCTACGAGTTGGAACTCTGGGCTATTTATTTCAATTGTGAGATGATGAGTTTCATAGTAAATTTTCCTTACGCAGTCATCACATGTGATTTGCACATTCAGAGAGCATCTCTCTCTCTATCACCTAGTCAATTACATGGGGACATGGCTGACATGAAGATTTATTGACCGGCTTTGCCTTCATCCCATTTATTTGCCCTTTATATAGTATACCAGTCAATTCCATTTTGTAGTCTACTACTACTAGCAGATTATAGTTTGCTCCAATGAAATAGCAACTAACTAACTAACTAACTAAACGTGTGAGCCACTTTTAAGGTGCACCTAAAAGTAAGTTACTAAAAATTTCATAACAGCAATGATGATAGTTTTTTTTTGCTCCATTTTTGCCTATGGAATGATTGCACAGTAGAATGCATTTAAGTACTAGTTAGTTAGTTAGTCTGAAATTGGCGAATGAAAATTGTAGTGCATATAAGTAAGTGACAAGTGAAAATATGAAATGGAATGCATTAGTGTAAATGAAAAAAAAACCTTTCCTGTTGTTGTACGTATACGTACAGACACAGTTTTTTCCAATAAGTAGATAAATCTCGCCTGAGAACCAACTTTTGAAAAGGAAGTATCGAATTAGCTGTACAAGTGGGAGAAAAAAACATTTGTAACAAACGTAACAAAAAGGTATGTATTATCATTACACTCATCAAATCTCATTTCATTGCTTGTTTACTTACAGAGGGCGTTTGGAACACATAACCCTTACCCCCTGATGTTTCGGGTCATTCATTCAGATTTACCAATAATCTCATTCCGTGTGTTCAAAACTGTTTGAAATGCAATAATGAACATATTATCCATGTCTAACTAACTAACTACATGAAAAAAAGGACAAAAACATTGCCAGCCTTTGGTCAACCAACTAACTAACTACACACACATGCATGTATATTTCCTAAAACTATAAACCCAGCAGTTATGTTTAGCAACACAAGTTGTCAAATATATGAAATCCATACTAAACAGTTTACAAGTTAGTTGTCCTGTCAATACAATTTTCATTACAAACAAACATGATATGTTTGTTTTAGGTACCATTTCACAACACAAACACACTGCAATATGAGATAGTCCTATGTGATCATATAGTGCGTTATTTCAGCTGCCGGTAATAAAAGTGGACACAATTTATAAAATGTCACCCCCTATACTTAGTTAGTTAGGGCGAGAAATCTTGGAAAACTCAATACAAATTCATTACCGGTGATTAAATGACCATGTCAACTCCAATTTTTGGTCAATCACTATTACTGGCATGGGATACTAATGTGCAATCTTGCCCATTCATTACACTGCATTAACATTACTACTATTATGAATGTAAAATATTGGATTGAAAACCCATCGCTAATCTAGAGGATACAATATTCTTCCCTGTCTCTATTTTTTGCATACACTATAAAAAACACATAGAAAGACATGCTAAAAATTACACCTTTAGTAACATTACATACGTAGCTATTCTGTACGACTCTGTACACACACAATACAATGGTGATTTACACTAGGCACCTAACGAACCAAGAATTATGTATATGACTGACTGAGCAGACACACATCACACGGCCCACACTGAATTTAATCAGCAGTTCATTAAGACTTGATTCGCTCGTAATGTAGTATCCATGGGTTCGATAAATAATTCACACCATAGAGCCAAAAATTCCCCTTGTATCCCACAATCTCAAAGAATCGATTTTCACTCAAGTTAGTTAGTTAACTGATTCACTGAACACTTGGAATTTAACCAGGACTCATTCATTGAGCAGCCCCTTAGTTAGTTAGTTTGTTCGTGGATAACAAGTTTTGCAGCATGCAATTTTTCTACCCTATAATGGATCCGAATTCTTTAGATGCTCATCGTGATAATAATGATATAGGATTAGTTCTGACCAACCAAACTAACACTGGTAGCAAACATGAGTTATTATCATGTCTACGATTCAAGCATAGGAGGACACACTATCAAGTGCTCTTTTTCACACTCTTGTGCATTTCCAAGTAATCAAAGCACTAGATGAGCATTCATGATTTAAATGAGTTACGTAGTCCGAGTCTGAAAGCTAGTTATGTGTTCAATATCGATATCACGAGCACAATTCGATCCGCACTTTTTTTCATCACATAGCCATAACTAACTAACTTGTTATTATTATTACGATTATTACTACAAGTAAGTTAGTCAGTTATAGTTAGTAAGCCAGTCTTCACAAATCATCCTGTATTGTGCACTGTGAGCCAAACCAGACCACAGCACAGAAGTGGTAGCCTTAAGTGTATATTATTCATTCAGTCAGTAGTAGAGTGAACAGAGCACATTTATCGAATTAAGTGTGAATGATTGCACAATAAGGAGAATTTATTGGACACATGGGCACTCGTCCACACTAATTAATAGTTTCAGGGTCTCACTTCATATAAGGCATTTGTAATGCATTCCGAGTGACCGAATCTCATGCCGTGTTAAATATGCTTGCCATCCGAAAAGGATGAATAAGCATATGCTTACATAAACTATAGCTAACTAACTAACTAGCCCACTCCAAAAGGACAGTCTAATTTTTTACTTTAGTACGAGCATTACATGTTTTGGCTATAACAGTGTGACTTGGGGTACAAGTTGGTCCGTTCAGTTTCATTCCCATAAGAATGAAAGATGGCATGCGATAATGAAATCACATTCCGTTTGCTTGCAACACATAACATAAAAGTAGTGAAAGAAGGTTTTTTACTTTTTAAACTAACCAAATTAATTGATCAATGGTCTCACTAACCGATTATACTGGGCACCATACATAATTGATGGTTATGTCCATTTCTTAATGCTTGCACATATCCCCCGTTCAAGAAAAAATGGGATACACGCGAATATGGAAATGAGCATCTGCTAGCTCTAGCTACCTGTGTTGACTGGACAATAAAAATTGACGACATCAATATAGCGTGTTTCATTTCAGTGTACAATGGAATGCCCTTGGGTCAGCTCAAAAAGGTGAAAAAAATCACATCCTTTTACAGTGACTGGCAACCAACTACCAATATGCAAAATAAATGGCAAACTTTCCAAAACACAAATTTTCCCTTATCTAAAACTAACAAGGTACAAACTTTTTTTTTGCACACCCACGAACATTTGACATGCATTTAAAAAAATAAAATTCCTCTTCTTCATTAGCAGTTAGTCAGCTAGTTAGTTAGTTAGTTAATGGGAAATGGGAATCTCACACTGCTTTAATTACACATGTGCTAGACAGCCATCTTTATAATAATAGTAGCAGCAGATAAGACACATTATTAGCACTAACTAACTAACTAACCAACAATAAACTACTTTAAGTGGATTTCCCTCATGTCTCGGCTTGTCATACACAATGCAAAACAATGGAGCAATTAGATTCTGTCAAGGCTACCATACTATTGACGGCTACAATGATTTTCATTAGACCATGTAAATATTTAGTCATGATGATGTGTCCTATATAGGTGGATTGCAAAACTGAACTTGAAAACAGTGGTTAGTTAGTTAAACGACTTTTTCCAGCCAACAAACTCACTGATTTTCTCAATATTTTTTTCTCCCATGCACTTTATACCTTACTTGTTAGTTCGTACATGAAGTAGATACATGGATTGCATGCAATAGCTATAAGCACGGAGTTTGTTAGTTAGTATGCATAGTTAGTTAGAAGTAAGTGAGTAAGTATACGAAAAAGGAAAGTAGGAGTGTTTCCAGGTTGAAGGACCAACCCTCTGACAAGAGGGGAATAATGGGTGATGCAGGAAATGACAAAAGGTGCTCATTTCTCCATGTCCCATGAATGTATATAGCAATATTATGTATGTGACTGACTGTGAGTCCTTCTCACTTTTTTCGACAAAGTCTCGTCTCGATGAAAAGAAGGGTGGGCTTGTGTACGTGCCTGCTGACTAGATAACTCACCGGGCATATATACATTTGGCATGAGCTGATTAGAATAATAGACACACTTGGCTGAAAATCTTGTGGATATGGATACTAACTAACTAACTAACTAACTAACTATAACGAGTTTCTATGGAAAACAAAAGGCCACCACATAGACATATATAACATTGGCAATATCTTGTCCAAGTACAGACTAAATTATTTATTTGCCTTCCAATTAATAAGTGTACACAGGTATATTAAATTCATTCCCCCGTGTGTACACAATGGAACGAAAGGGGAATCCTAATCATTGCATATGAAATGGTACTGTGAGCATATTTACTACTTGCCGTAACAAACTAATACAGGGAACTTTTAATCACGATTACATACATATGTACATTAGGCCCTTGGCATTTTATATAGTAGTCCAAAAATCTCATAATCATAAATCCCGGGAGAAAACAATAGAGGATGAGAAATAAGATGACATCAAGTGGAGATCAATTGACTGGATAAATGGCATTAGTATGGATCCTATGTGAACAAACACAAACATGATTCCCTGTCGCCAGCTTCCTCAACCGAATATCATCTTTTTACCAAGCCAACTGACTCACTAACTCTAGCTATAGTTTCCTTACGGCACAGACGGATGCCCAAGTATACAGAAAGCATCCCAAATGCGTATCATTTCCACAAGAATCTGATCAACGGGTAGTCAACGAGGTGGAAAAAGTCAATATTGGGATAAACGGTTCCTCGTAAAACCCAAATGGGTTTGGATATATAAATTCCAAATGTAATTGGAATTCGTGAACAGATGAGTTGGGTGCGACCATCCAGACACTGATCACACTTATAGTTACTTGCTATGCTATACTCTTTTGTCAAGTCATACAACAACCTCTGGAGGACTCAAAATCCACAATAAAACCCCCGCCTTAAAATCCAACATACAGTCCAAATCTCAAAAATCGAAAAATCTAATCATTCTGTGCACTGTATGAAATTCACCAATGCCTCAAATGTGGACGAATTACACGACATTTTAAAATTTCTCCCATTTCGGCTACACAAGAAATCAGTATTCACAGGGAGCTCACACAGTTAGTTAGTTAGTTAGACCACTTCAGTTGAAAATACTAACTGCTCCACCCTGGTGGTGCATTCTAAACATTGGAATAACATAGCTGGTGAGACCATTATTATTGGCTCCCAGTATAAAAGGACCAGCTCAGTGACAAATGAATGCCAAAGACCATTTTAGACAGTTGACTTCACATTGAGAATGGGAGACAGAACGCCTCTTGACAATATATTATCGAGTTTGCACCATTATCACGACACGAGCACTTTGTCCTCTGCTATAAATTTTTTTAATACAAGAGCAGGGGAAACCATATACTGGGTCCTACTAGCAACTAAATAACTAACTATACTATACATTGTCAAGTCACTAAAAATAATGTGGTTTAGTCAATAACTTGTAAAGAATACCTTTTCCTATGTATAGCAAGCACAAGTAAAACCAAAATGGAACAATGTGTTTCGTGCTATTATTATTGATATTGGGTTAACAACAAAGGCGCACTAGCACTAACTAACTAACTAACTAACTAACTATAGAAGCCAAATCAATTTGTACTAGAATTTTACGACCTTTGAGTTTATCAATTTGTTCATTGACCAAATTCATTAGTTAGAAGTTAGAATGCATTGGCTTTTACAAGACAGTTGTTCATTTGTGAAAGTCTACATTTTTATCAGCTCCTTTAGTTAGTTAGTACGTAAAGCGTTTTCTTCCCAGCTTGTTTTTTTATCATTAGCACTGACTGACTGAGAGCCAAACGGCATGTGCAAAGCAGTTTTACAATCCAATGTACACACTTTGCATTCTAGTAGTCTGTGAAATTGCCGCTCTAGCTAAGGAACCATAGCATTCCATATTTTCCTGTGTGGGTTCACTGTGTACTACGAAAAAGGAAATCATTCTCAGCTCATTTCTCTTTATTAGTTCCATTATTCCACAAAAAGAGTTGGACCAGGAGCATGTAATATGTAGTGTATAGTACTAACTAACTAACGATTCCGATTTGAGTTCACTCGCTCTCCCCAGCTCACTTTTTTACGGCCTTATATGCACACGTGTGCACCGACCATGATTATTGTTATGACTTCTAACTACTTGCCAAACCAACTAACTAACTAAGTAAGCCTAGTTCATGTGGCTGCGAACTTAACATGCGATTGATGCTGCGTCACAAAGCTTTGATTGGACGCATGCGTTGACGATCGCGGTCATTTCATTTGCCAGTGACATCAGCATTATCTTAATTTGGGAATAAAAAAGTGTTTGCTAGTTGAAATAGGGTTTAAAATGAGCAATATTCATTTTGTGAAGCAGTAGATTCTTAAAAAATTTAATTTAGGAGATATTTTTCTACATTAAAAGATCGATTGCAGGTGAGCGAGATTTTGAATTTGTCTATTTAACCGACAGGAAGCAACAAAGGGGGAATTGAGAAACACTGTAAATTTCCTCTACAATATCTAGTTGAATTTTAAAAACATCATAATATACAATTTCATGAATAAACTTTCTTCGAAACTGATAATTTTTTCCATGTTTAATGTTTTAACTATCGAAAGTTAACAAAACTTTTGTAACGAAGAGATTATTGACAAGGACAAACGAAATTGACTGGTCGCATAGTCGCACTTAAAAATTCCAATAGTTTCATTTTCAATTTGTCAACTTTTGTTTTGATGCGATTTATCGCAACTATAGTGAACAACCGATGGCATCGCATGTACAATTACAGATGTACGTACCATCGTACAAAAAATTGCATCTAATGTGAGCTAGGCTTAACTAATCCCATGACTAAGCACAGACCCATAATAATCATAATGGCTTTTACACGGAGCATTTCCACAGTTACGATCATTCTTTCCAACGAATTGCCCAAATCTAATTCCGTCTTGGGTCATTCTCACCCACTAAAAAATAACAAAGATAAGGACCAATGTAAAAACATAACCATGAGCATTCCCATTTTCATTCAGGAAAATAAACATTTTTCACAATAGTATTTCATTTTCTCTCAGCGACTCAGGCATTAAGATACTATAGAGCACAAAAAATTATTTTCGGTCTATATGATAAAGATCATCACATTTTTTCCCGTTCACACAGCTGAGAAACGCAAAAAAATAATGGGACAAAAATGTCTACAAAGTGACATGAAGATAAGTGATCTTGTTAAATCTCATTTTAATGAGTGACATGAAAACCATATCAAAACTCCTCATAGTATAATATCATACACTACTCGTACATTTTCATCATGCACAGGGATCCCTATAGCCAAGATTTCGAAACAATCTCATCTCATACACATACTACAACAAACGGGCTAGTTAGTTAGTTAGTTACTGAATCCGAAACTCAACTCAACTAACTGTCATTGTGTGAGATAAAAAGGAAGGAAGAGAATGTCATCAAGTGCCACTAATAGGTAACTGATACCGAGTAACTACTTCTCACATTGTAGAAAGTACGTGTCGCACATTTCGTTTCGTTCTTCTAGTCAACTGACTATTTAGTTAGTTAGTCTGACTTGTTCACCAGTCAGATTGACCCGCTGGCAAAAAATGGATACAAGAACTGACAATTTATCTCATTCCAAACTTTTTACACATGGGAACTTAAGAATCCTATATTTGCTGATACTAACTAACCAACAAACTAACTCTAGTCATTTTTTAGTTAGTTAGTTAGTTAGTGGCTTTTTGGGAGCTCCCCAAAACCAATCCAATAAAACAATAGTATTGATTGTACGAATGAATAGCTTTTTTCACAATAATCGACAGGATACTAGAACAAATAGTCGTTAGCTAAAAGAAAATACAAAATACGGACAATGTACATACAGGCTTTGCTACTATACAAGTGAACCTAAACCGTGATTTACGGTGCGCACGTCGGGCCATGTGAAAAGTGCAGATAAATAACAAAACTCCCACTTGTCTTCACAGTCTCCCAGAGTGAATGAGCCGTGCTATAGTTATGGCGACGGAAATTGCGCCATGGTCCACGTACTGTGTCTACACAGCGACTTGTTTTTCCAAAACATGATGTGGGTGCGCGCACATACATTCATATACACATTGGTAATGGCTTCAACTGTTGACTCTCAACAGCTGCCTTGCACAGTACAAGGAACCAACTAAGCAACTAACTTACTAAAGAAACTCTCAAGTCTCTCTGTCATCAGAGTCATTTCGCCGCCGCGTCCTCATACATGAGAACTTTAATGAGTGTCTTATTTTAAGCTCCTTTTGGCATAACTAACCAACAACTGACTAACTGCTCCTAATAGTAGATAAGTAGGTACTAATTCCTCACCATGTTTATTACGGTCCAAGAAAAACAGCACACGGGCTCAGCATTACCTCCACATCATAAAGAATAGCTAACCCATGTGTCCCACACTAGACTTACTAACTAAATAGTTAGTTACTTGCATATGGTTTGTTTAGCTACTGGTTTTGAAACTGATACTGTGTGTGAGACTTGTCTGTGTAGTAACTAACTAACTAACTACTATATAGTAGGCAACTTTATATTGAATTTAATCTCCCGCTGGTTAAGTTTCCTTACCTATGGAGAACAAGGGTTCACTGATTTCTCCTGTTTTTTGTTGTCAACAAATCCTGTGCACTGCTATTATACTACTGTGTTCAGTTAGTTCACAATATTCGAATTACTTGGTTAGTTAGTTTCACTTTGAGTAATTTGTAGAGTAAAATAATAAAGTACAGGAGTTGGTTAGTTTTTCCGTAATTTTAGTAACTAGCTATTTATTAACTAACTAACTAATAAAAGGAAACTCTGATTTCCTGCCCATACATATACTATATGCGCGCTACATTTTTTGCATTCATTCCCAAGAGGTTTCCCCAACACTCCATTTTGTAGACACAGCACTCAGTAAGTAAATGAGCTTGTGGGCTTCATGATTTTATGAGGTCTGTCAACAACCCAAAAGTTCCAGTATAAAAGGACATGATTTTTTCTCCGTCAGGAAACCCTATTGAACTTTCATATGAATCAATCATCTGCTCACCAGGGAAGGCAGAAGGTAAGAATATCTCCGAACCTCCAGAGAATTATGCCCAGAGTACACATAATATCTATGCATGGAGGGGGGACGGAGGAAATGTTGTGGTTCCGTTGGTAACAAACATTATTACAGCTTTTGTCCAGTATGCATAAAAATAGTTATGAAATGTTTGAGCCAATATGAGGAAGAGAACATGAGGAAGAAAAGTTGACTAGGAAATCACAATTTCTTTGTATGCACACAAACACAGTACTAGTTAAGCAAATGAGCTCTATTCACACTATGCATGGAAAATATTTGTATACAGTAGTAGTGATGGATACTCTAGTCAGTTAGCCCCTGTGTCAAACTTTGGTGGGTGATAAATTGGCACATGCCAATCCCACATTGTTTTGTGGCCCGAAATATTGAGATGGAATTACCCTTTTTTTCTGCCCCTTTTGAGGTTACATGCCGTGGAACTCCAAAATGCTTGCACGGCCAGAAGCAAGGAGACTTGCTTACACAAAACGTATACACGCGAATGTTGACAGCTCGTCAATGGGCCCGCATGCACATTATATGTACTAACCAAACCAGCCTTATAGTGCGCTAGCTCGAAACGAAACAGTGAAAAGAATGAGAAAAAAAGTTATCATACTCCTCGTGCATTTCATAGATACGTATTTTTCATTGGGTATAGTTCCAGTGCCAAACTATAAACTACGATCAGGATATAGTTTAGTTTAGTTAGTTTGTCAAGTCGCGGTCTGGTTATAAAACGTTCCATTCGGGGGAACAATCCTTCCTTATTTTTTCGGGTATGAACAAACGGGCCATAAGTTTTGCCTAGTTGGAATTAGCTAAAGACACGCACAATTTCACATGAAGGCAAAAGTAAACTAACTAACTAACTGCCTTCCTATTTAGTTAGTTAGTTGAAAATAGAGAGAGTCAGAAAAGTAGTGGAAATGAAATGAAATTTTTTTTAATGATTTCTCTATATGGACACACACAACTACATGCACACATACATTATATGCGACTAAGTAAGTGGATTTTTTTAGTTAGTTCTCTCCTATAAACTTTTTTATTAGACTTTTGCGAGTCAACGGCTGTGATTTTTTATAGAGCAAATAAGTAAGTTAGTTAGTTAGTGAGCAAACATTTGAAGTTCTTTTTTACTTCATCGTCAGCGTGCTCAAGAAAAGGAAATAATAACAGTTAGTTACTTAGCTTTTAATATAGTCAAAGTGAATGAGTGAGTGAGTGAGCAGGGATAGGGAAAATAGAGCATTTCTTTCACTGTGCTTATGAATGGAGACTAACTAACTATAACTATTAGCCTTGGTTTTTAGTTGGTTAGTATACGATCCATCTAACTGATAGGGGATTCGTGGTTTGGTTCGCTGGCAAATTATAGCTGTGATGATTCAATTTTATGAGGCAAAATTTTTATCACTCTAAAAGAGCCTATAAAGTGAATTTTTTGAAGCGGAACAGGAAAATAGTTGATCCAATCTAGCAGAAATGACTTGAACTTTTTTTCCCCTAAAGGTTACCCTTATCTAAAAATGCATAGTTTAGTTACTTATTCTTGAGTTATTGCCATCATGTACAATTTTGAATTGTTTTTCGTCCCAAAAATAATGCTAGCAACTAAAACTATATTACTTTTTCCTGTACAGTCAGTCACACAGTTTTCAATAATAGGGTCTGTCAACACGTTATTTTCCCTGTTGATATTACATACAGAATGGAACAGCCCACCTATGCATAATGATACGGTGGGTTTATAAATTTTTAATGCATTTTTTTCTGCATCTTTCAATTTTTCCTGAAAACTATCCTCGCACCATCGTTTTATAATAGTCTACTCTTGCTAACTAACTAACTAACTAACTAAAAGTTATACGTACTAGGTACACTTGACTCTGAAATTGGATTCACTTGCATTTGCATGCATCAAAGATAAGATTTTTTTAACTATTATGGAAAAATCTAATTTTTTCCTCTCTTTTTCTCGCTACCATACAATGTATACATCCGTGTGCTCACTCATGCAACAATTAAGTGACTGACTAGCCAAACCAGTGAGGACAGGACATTGCTATAGTTAGTTTGCTCACATTATCGAGTATGTAGAAAATTCATACATAACATAGTTAGATGGATGGAGGAATGTTCTTGAACTTGAAAGATTTAACAAGCATTGTGGTCTTGTTGAAAAACTCATGCATGCAAACATGCTGCTCAAGCTTGTTAAATAATGAAGCACTTCCGCCAAACTCCTGAGTCTATGATGAGCAGGAGAGCAATAATGAATTACATAGTTTGAAACCCACTCTGCCTTGTTAACTCCACATATTCACTTTACACTGATGAGACAATAAAGCATATTTCCCATGACCATGTGAACTCTATAATTTCATAATCTCTGGGCTAGTTTGTCCCTTTCCATTTTGCACACATTTTGCCATCACTTAAAATTGCTATTTATCTTTACACCTCATGCAATGCTGCAACGTGCACACACACATGCTATTACTATCGCATCATAAGTTCAACCAATTCATAAATCTTCATTCAACGCGTGCAATACAATAAATTGAGCCCCAAAAGTGATGATAATGAACTTTATATGTCCCTTGGGTCAGTTTGGTCAATAAGCAGTCAATCATTGTATTCTACCTAATAAGGACCCGATGGCTCTTTTGCCAATAGTAGTTAGTTAGTTAGTTAGTCAGTTATCATGTTATGCACAGTTTTTCATACCGTACAAAATACCACACACACACATAAAGTATAGGTTTAATGAACATGATGATGATGATGATTGCCAGTAGTTTTTGGCCATCTATCAGCGGACTGATGGATGAAGACAGTTCAAATGAAGAAAAGGGGTACTCACCTGAATTCTCATGGTGACCATTAAGACCCTCAAATGTCTTCGATGTCATTTGAAAGAGAGCGTCTAATGGAGATGAATCTGAAGAGTTTCGTCTCCCATTGTTTTTACTTTGGGGGTCCCAGGGGCGCACTATTTTTTGGGGAACCACTACATTCTCATGATTGCGACCACTATGATTACTATCACTGTGAGGCTTTAGTGGTTTGTGACTTAGAATCTCCGTGATGGAGAAAGACTTCACTCCAGCTGATCTTTGACTTGAAGCAGACTCCGCCTACACGAATAGCACAACAAAAATCGTTCACAATGCATTGCATTCTATAAGTCAAGCATATACACGAAGAAAGACTTTTACCTAACTAACTAAAAAGATTTTAATGAAAAATCGTGGGACCATCATTTTCCATACTCATAACACTTAAGCATGTATATTTGCAAACGAGAAATGAGTAAAAAAATTTCATCCATTTATCATGCATTATAAACTAACTAACTGGCTGGACTGACTACAATACATTCATTCGGTAGATAAAAAAAGAGCCACTTTGGTTGATGATTTCCATTGAAATTGCGATTATCATGAACACAATCAGTACATGATGATGATTATGAAAAATGAGACACAATAATAATCATCATGGTCACCGTTGTATACGCAAAACTTGGAACTAACTAACTGCAATCCTGCTGTACTAACTATTATTCGTATTCTTTCTTTGGGTGATACTAGCCATGATGAGAAATTATGTTTTGGGCATTTCAGCCAGCAGACACAATGAAGGTTATGTAGTTAGTTAGTTATTAGTTAGTGTGTACGAACGAGCGAATCATATTTTCACGCTTTTTACCATGACTTTCAGTCTGTCCAAATAATCCATCTCTTTCTAATAGTATAGTCATCATGCTGGATTGTCCTTCCATTAGAGGAAGAAGAATTACAAAACTTTGATACTGACTGTGGGTGAGCGAGCAGTATAAGTAAGTACTACGGTGATACATAAGATCTATTATGATGTACTAACTAACAAACTATATTACAGACTGCCATTATTCTCTTTTTAGAAGTTAGTCTTTTGTTCCTATTGACGACTCCCTGTTTTGTATGCTTATTAATGAGCGCAAAATGGTAGCATATAGACTCCCATTATGTAGTAATTTAGCAAGTTTCCGACGCCATTCATTCACACGCATAGACAAGTACTGTGTATTTCAAAGGGGAAATGTGCATCATCATCCTCATAATTTGTAAGTCCGTGGAAAAAAAGGTGGATCGAACAAAAAATTAAACAACTAGTCTTGGTTTCGTGATTATTTTTGCTCTTTGAATTTTTCAATATAGGGATTCCATTTTAACATGGATGATCGATAGAGAATTTCATCCCATTCCACACTCATACACAGGGAAATTAGACGCTGTTATTATTGAATCAGTGAACGATTTAAAATATACAAGTTTTGAGTTCACTAACCAACTAACTAACTAACTATCAACATTAAAGTTAGTTAGCTAGTTGCTTTAGCAATTCTATGAATGACAGTCTCCAACTCGGAGCGAATGAAATTCCAAACGAATTCGCAACAGCACAAGAACTATATCAACTATGGAAAAATAATCGTTCGTATATCTTTTTTCCGCTAACTCGTGTGACTAATGAGGACTGAGGACTACTGCGAGACATATGTATCTTGTCTTGTTTTCCCAATTAGCAGCTACTTACTAATTTTCTCTTGAGCCGCTCATTCACATTATACATGTAGGAATAGTTGGTAATACCCATGAACATTTTACCAACTCAATAGCTAAAATATTCTACCTGGTCCCTTTTTTTATTATCTGAAATTCCTTTCCTATTACTAACTGACTAACTAACTGCATACATTATTTGGCATGCAGGCGACTATTGAATACATCGTATTTCACAAACAAACCAACCTGGAGCATTCTCAGTTTTTTTAACGGCCTAAAGTACTCGTCCACTTCTCCGGTGGGACAATCGTCGAGGTGCGTCCTCGAGTTCGTGTCCGGTGACGAGGGACTTGGGCTTCCGCCCACACTGATCAGGTCATTGTCCGAAGACATGTCTTCGTCCTCCTCCTCCTCATCTTGACTATGAGGGGACATGACGATTGGCGGCGGTCGGCCCTTCATCTTGCTAGGCATTTTATTATTGTTGATAGGCTCAGTTTCCACCACCTTGTCTCCATCGGCCGACTCCGGGTCCATTTTTGCCTCACACATTGGGTCCGCGGGGATTGACTCGCTGTTGGTCACAGCTTCGGAAAACTCCACTTTTGACAAGGGGGCACTACTACCGATGGTGTAGTCACTCACACCACCGTAAGATGCTATCATTAATCCTTCTTTAATACAAGTCAGTCCCAGGGTGAAAAATTGGACAATCACACTGCACGTGTGATCACAATCCAAAACTAAAATCCAATCCACAATCCTTGTCGGCTCACTTCAATGTCGATACAACACCTATGGAAAGTATAAATCGCACAAAACAATATATATATATTTCTACGAAACTAACTAACTTGTTCCAGACACCTTACAAATGTCAGTAGTCCAACAATCCACAATAGCAAATAAACAACGCACTGATTGTAGTATCGATCAAAAATTTCAGTCCCGACCGCAGTTAAGTGTGAACTGGAACTAAAATCCATGAATATGTGCCCCTGATTTATTACTCGGGTGCTACAAATGGTCACGCTCAAATCACTTTTTTCATGAAATTCATCTCGAAAAACAAACACGAACTCACTTGAGCATATCTTGTTCAATCACTCAGGCAGCACACAATGGGTGAATCCGGGAAATGACTTGCTTTCGTTTTCCTTGTCACCCAAAAAACTTTTTTTCATCTTTCACACACACAACACTACTACTGTTAGTGAAACATTCGGAATGAGCGGCGTGTAATCACAACAACAAACTAACTATCTCTGGAGAGCTACCAATAGCTCTTGTGTAGTATTCGCCCACTTGAGAGTGAATGAGAAACCTGGCCTTCGGGCCTCAAGTACATGTGCAGTGGTAAGTGACTTGAGAATGCACTCGCACGCGGGTACATTAGTCAGTACATTTGTGACGGTCGACTTAAGGGCTCACAGTCCTGGTTGGTGCACTCTCGATACAACATGGAAATGACAACTGACAGGTGAGGAGTGCAAAGACAAGACTTAAATTGAAGACGAGCAATATATTATGCTTTTGATGAGGTAGTTGATTGCACAGTGAGTTAGTTAGTGTCAGTTGGTTAGTTAGTTAGCTAGTCAGATGATGATCATCATCATCATCCTGATCACAACGAATACCATGTAGTAGTGTTGTGAGTAACCTACAATCTACAGCCTACCCGAACATCATCTCATGGGTAGGTAGGCAGTTACAAGTAACTTTAACTAACTGGGATACACACACACACCAGTTATATAGTCCTCCTCTGTGTGCTTCCAGCACAAACCCAGTACTCCAATATGTAGCGAATGGGGTGGACCAAGTTAGAAGACAGATACTACACATATGTAACATGCACAGATTTTTTGGGAGATGTTAGTTAGTAGTTAGTTACACACAAAGCCCCGCTCCTCTGATCTAATACATGTAGAATCTGTGTAGCCACTATGTGTTGTGTGGTGAGTAAATCTACTTCTATGGTATCAGAAAATTCCGTAAAATTTTTGCATGAGTGGCACGCC